>CEUA01112710.1_pt1 | contig 23165 bp, 5 predicted proteins | sample 361541 | NCBI WGS metagenome assembly CEUA01 (sample SAMEA2623079, study PRJEB7988) | marine metagenome | isolation source: saline water (ENVO:00002010), including
GCATAAAAAAGCACCCTGTGTGGGTGCTTGTGACAGTTCTTAAAGTGGTCTACACATTCTCCCATGTGATGTCACCTTGTGTATCAATAACATAACCATGTATGTAATGGTCTGCATCGGGACACTGTGACAGTTTGGGGAATGACCCACCAGCAGTCACCAGTGCTGTCTCTTCATCACCAAATGATATACTAGTAAACTTACCTTGTTTAATGATGTCAAGTAAGTAATCATCAATGAACTCTGCATAATATGTGTTCACCGTTGCTTTCTTAGTTGCATCAAGAGCATTATATGTTGATAAATCAATGTGCAACACAGTCTTTTGCTGACTCTGTGCATAAGCAGCAACCAAATCTAATACTTGTAACTCGTTACCTATAGTAATCATGATTCTAAATTATCTAATTCCTTCTGTGCTACCTTCAAGAGAGCATTCAAATAATCTGAAGTTTGTGATGGGTTAACAACTCCAACATCCTCAATTATTTTAGTATTATAATCTCTTGCTTCTTTATTTGCCTTAACATACTCATACTCTGCTATGAATGTAGCAAACAGTCCTTTCTCTGTTGCTTGTTTCAACATCAAATAGTTTGCTATCTTATCTTTAAAGAATCTTAAGTAGTGACCTGCTAATGGTAAGAATTGTTCATCTGTTGATAGGTAATCAATACCAGGATTCTCTGTCTTCCATATTTTAGTATAGAATAGTGGAGAGATTGGAAATTTAGTGTTCTGAGTATCACTAGCAAACTCTGGTTGATCAGTTATTTCTCTTAACTTTGTTCTATACGTTGTAAACAATACTTTATCATCAGCACTAACAGATGAATCAGGAACTTGTGTCCAATCTGTTTCATCCAACAAGAAGTCCCTAGCAATCCTCACATTTAATGGTGTAACTTGCTTTGTCTTTAGATATAATCGTGCTAATTCATTTTGAAAGTCATCATTCTCAAGTGAATCAATTAAATAGAAACCTTCAATTAATTTATCCTTGAGTGTAGTGGCTTCAGCAACACCAACTTGCTCCATCTCATAATCAACCCACTTGAAAGTATTAGTCTTAAAGTCTTTTACATACTTTCTACGCTTGGCAACATATGTCCCATTAGTATACCAACTAAACAATATCAATTTATCCTTATCACTATCCCACGTAGGATATAATAGTGGAGATAAAGTATCAGTCCAATATGTCTGTGGTATTACCTTCGGTAACCCATTATATTCTAATTCCTGTTGTACAACATCTAGTTGTATCTGTAATACAGGTGCTTCAGCGTTAATAGCCATGTTATTATACTAGTCTCCGTATTATTTAGAATGCTTTAATTAAGTATTTACACAACCTATAGGGTGTAATCAATGAAACATGATAATCTGGGTCTATAGTTGCTTGTGGTTCAATAGGTGTAGTTCTTCTAAGTGTTAGTTTTGCATCATTAGATCCTAGTCCAGAACTATAAGTGACACCAGCTCCTGTCTCACCTTGAACAGTATATGATAAAGTTTCTACTGATGCTTTATTAATAGCACCAGCAGTAGGCACGAATACCAACTCTGATACCTTCTCATTCCAGAATATAATTTCACAAATACCATAATGATCAGTATCAGGGTCATTATCATTTGCATTAGATGGTGTCTGACGTGGTTGTTCAAGTTTTATCTTGACACCTGCTTCCTTTGCATTAGTTGGCATTTGTACACTATAAGTATACCATTTAGTATCACCAGATGCACCATCCCATGCCTCACTGACAGCAGGGACAGTACCAAGAAGAGGATCCTGTCTTGGTACTGATGGTGTAATAATAGTATCAATTAAAGTCCACCCTGTCTCAGTTGATCTCTGATAATATACTCTCAATGATTCTTCTGGTACATTTCCACCATTAACACCATTACCACGTGCAGCTTTAATTGAAAAATAATTACAATCAGAGCAATCAGTTGCTTCTACTATAGCATATCTAGTACCAGCAGATCCACTTAACCCACCAAACTTAAGATATTTCTGATTATATGGTGTTGATGATCCAGCTATGTATTGTAATGATGTTACTGTTCCTGCTGCTGTATCAACGGCAGATGATACTTTAGTTGAAGCACCAGCACCATTTAACACGTAAGTATATGGTGTCTCAGTATATCCAGCACCAGGATTAGTCATTGTAACACCACTAACAGATCCATTTCCTACCTGTACAGTTCCTGTTGCATCAGTTGTTGCACCACCACCACGAACAACAAGAGTTGGTAGTTGTGTTGTTGGTAGTTTAAAATCACCAGAACTTCCAGTACCAGTACCATCAGCAACAATATCAATATCCCATAATAATGTAGTTTGTGATCCTTCTATAATAGGACTGCCATCCTTTATTTCAGTTGTGGCTCCTATGTATCCAGTAATTTTACCAACACCAATCTTAGCATATCCAGCACCACCTTTAGATGTTGTTCCACTTGTATTTCCACCTGGATTTACACCAGCACCACCATGTCCAACAGTAACTTGTATTGAACCAGGATTACTTAATTGAGTCCATTGAATATCACCATCCCAGATTCCACCTTGTCCACCACCTCCACCACCAGATGTCCAGTGATCATTATTATATTGAATTTCTAGTGTAGCGTATCCATCTCCTCTATTAGAATCACCTTTATTTCCTGTATCAAAATATAATGTACGATAAGAACTTATACCTTGCCATGCACCAGCACCACCTTGGTGTCCACCTGAGTTACCAGGAGCACCACCAGGTCCAGCAGATCCACCACCTGACGCATAAGCACCATCACCAGTAGTTCCTCCATTAAATGTAAATCCACTTCTGGCAACACCACCGCCGCCTCCTCCACCGCCGCCACCGACACATCCGTAGCGACCACCTGGACCACCATTTCCTGGACCAATAGTAGCAGATGCTTCCGCTTGTAAACCTGCACCTTCTGGTGTTCCTCTTCCTGCCTCACATGGACCACCATCCCATCCAGCAGCACCAGCACCACCGCCACCACCTGCTCCAGCAACGACTTGTGATCCTCTTCTCAATATAGTAGCAGCACCTCCACCACCACCATTTGCCATATAGTTATTACCATTATTATCTGATCCCCATCCAGCATATCCACCATCAGCACCTAAAGTATTTGTACCATTTGTACCAGCAACACCTTGATATCCACCACCATTTTCACCACCGTATCCAGCATTGGTTGTTCCTTGACTACCTGTATAAACACTCCATCCTTGATTATAAAATGTTGCCAACTTAGTTGGATCAGTGATAGTTAATGTAACATAAGCAGCAGAACCACCTGCACATCCTCCATAGTTAGGATTTCCACCTCTTCCACCTTCTAATGTGAATTGTACCTGTGTAGGTGCATAACCTGAAATTGCTTGGAATCCTGCTTCTGAAGCAAAATCTTTATCTGAACTAGCAGTATCAGTATATGTTCCTGACTGTCCACCAATCTCAAGATTTATTCCATCACTACCAAATGATGCTTGAGCACCATTTTGACCTCCTGGATAACCAAGTCCACCACTGTTAGGATTGTTAGGATAATCTGCCTTTGGATATCCTATTAATGTTGGTCCATTAGCTCCAGCAAGACCACCTCCTCCATTAGTATTTCCACCAGGAGTAAATGATCCACTATTTGATGCAATACCTCCAGCACCTCCTTGACCTCCATTTAATCCTACTGCTGCATTTCCTTTCTTTCCACCACCAGCACTAATGTCAATGATACTACCAACTTGTACTCTCGTTGAAGTACCATCATTACCTGCTGTGGTTCCAGCAGCACCAGATCCACCACCACCAGTAATTAAATATCTCATTACAGCAGGAGTACCACCTGTAATATTTCCCAAGTTGATAGAATATGATTGATCAGATCCACTAGTATTAGTCCACTCCCACTCATCTGAGAACTCATACTGTGCTTCTCCACCACTAGACCATGTTCTACCACCAATGATAGATGTGTTAGCAAACTTCTTAAACTCTGGATCTTTAATAAATGTTTGGAACTCATATGTTCCTGCCCCTGATTCACCAGAAGCAAGGAATTCTAAATCAGAAGCACTAACTGAAGGATCTTTGAGTGATCCACAACCACCAGCACCACCCTGCCAATCAAATACATCATAAGTTGCTACATCAGTATCAGTATTTGGCTTTCTTAATAATCCATGCTCATGTGTTAATACTGTATCAACACCCTGTGGATAGAATCTTGATATTCTTCCATTCTGTTCTTTATACTGAACAAGATATCTGTCACCATTTATAGCACATTTATAGAGTTCGTCACCAGGAATAGTATGATATACTAAATGAGTATGTTGAGGTGGACCTGATAGTTTGGTCTCTCTCATACTAAGTTCAATTGTTTGTGATCCAACTATAGTACACTCAGTAGTCTCAGTAACATTCTCATATCCAGTAGTAACTATTCTACCAAGAGAGAACAAATCATCTTGAGCGTCCTGATCAAGATACCATTTACCACCAGTGTTACCAGTACCCATCTGTGAGTTACCTATATTTGGAGAATTATTACCAAATACAGGACCATTACCAACAATCTTTCTTGCTTTAGTATCAGGTACACAGAATGTTCCCAAGTAAGGTTGTCCAACATAGTTCATCACAGTCTGAGGACTAATACCTCTAACTGTACCTTGACTGATCCTAACTTTAAATGTAGCACCATTACCAGCACTACCACTAATAGTTACAGTTGGTTCACTAGTATATTCTGTACCTACATTAGTAATAGATAATCTTTTAATACCATTAGTAGCAGTAAGTTCTTGAATAGTAGCAACAGCAGTCGTTCCTGTTCCACCAGGAGCAGAAATAGTTACAGTATCAGTAAGAGCATATCCACTTCCAGGAGTAACTACATCAATACCATTACTTACTACTCCACCGTACTGATTACCAATTATCTCATATAATGCTGGAAAATCATTTATATCATATTCAGTTCCATCACAATATAAGTATCCTTCATGAGTATAAGCAGGGTCATCACCAGTCTGATATGCATCACCACTCTGTTCACTCAAGGTAGGATATGCTGATGCACCTGCCTTAACGTAACTCTGATCGTATGAATTACTTGTCGTTTTAAGATTAGGGACAATAGAACCAATTGGCGTAGTGTCCACATACAAATCTGTTAGAAATCCTTTTCTGTTATTCTTATATGTCTGTGTCATATCTTGATTAAGTATTCCATTACAATGAATGGTTGTACGGCAGAATCTATTGATACAGATGCATCAGCACCAATAGTCATTGTTGTTGATAAATTGTCAGGTTCAATAACAATAGCGTTTGTCTTAACCCTATAGTCATGATCTCCCTTAACTATATCTATACGATGATTATGTAGGGTAGGATCAGATGTTTGAATTAATTCAGCAGTCTCACTTTGTTCATTTCTAAGATCTAATATTCCTGGTCTACCTTGTGTAACAGCTTGATTAGAGTTTAATGGTAATACATCATGTAAACTAAAACCATTACAATCATCAGGAACACCGTTTTCTCCCTGAGCATATGTCACATGCATTTTTACATTAGGATCACCAGTATTACCAAGATCATCCTTTCCATATGCAATACAAATTATATTGAAAACTATTTGAAGTTTTGCTCCATTCTCATACTGTGCTGGCACACCATTAATACCACCACAATCTCCATCTCCTCTATTACAATTCAATTGATTAGTTTGTGCTGCATCTAATGGATGATATCCTCCACTACCAAGCTCATAATAATAAGGATTAAGACAACTGTATCTAAAAATAGTATTGTCTGCACCTTGCTGTATACATCCATTACTATATCCAGTAAAAGCTGGAATAACTGGCCAGAAGTTACTACTAAACACATAATTAAGTGATTCGTATCCTGGTGTCCATCTATCATTTGCAATACAAGTTTGCTGACCACTAAAAGGGGCATTACTACCATTAGTGGTAGCTATACCCCATTCATCAATGTTTATTGTTGAAGCAGTTCTACATCCAACAGATCCAGATGGTTTAGGAAGACCATTAGCACCTTTCTCAGAATTTGAGTGAAGTCTAGTTCTTCTTGTAGTAGAATAGTGAGCATGAGCACCTATTGCATTCTCTTCTACACCTTCAGTCTCTGTACGATGAGTATCTCCAGCATATTTCCATCCAGGTTTACCCCTAACATCAATCTCTTGACTAGGTACTGAAATAGATCCACTATACGTTATTGGTACATCAGTTCCAATAGCAGAAGTTGCTTCAATACCTATACCAGACCTACTAACTTCAGTACCTAGTACATTATCCAATCTTATGTTATTATATACTCCAGCGTTAGCACCTGTAGTTGGATTAGGATACTTAGAACCTAAGTCAGGGACAATAAATTGTGAATCTTGTATATTATCATAAAGAGTTCCATCATTATTTCTCTTTAAAAATTTACTAGTTGTTCCTATGCCTAATACTGCTGCCAGTCTTGGATAATCAGATGCGTAATATTTTGTACCATCACATTTCAAATATCCAGCTGGTAATTTACGAGCATTATTAGCACCATCGGGAGTACCATCATATTCAACTGGCCAAATAATAATTTGCCCTGTTAAATTACCATACTTAGCTCTCTCTTTACTGTAAAAACTTGCCATTAGTATGCCTTAATGATAAACGTTACTGTGCAATTTGCTTGAGCACTATCTATATTAATATTTAGAGCATCTTCAAGGCTATCTGCTATCAAAGAAGAACCATCTGCATTAGTTGCAGTGTGTGATGGTGGTCCTGACATAGATCCCATTGTTTGTTCTATCTCAAAACTTCCATGACTATGACTATCAAATGCCTCTTTAAGTGGGTTCTTAGTATCATCAAACATACTTAATGATGTAGGATATGTACCAAAGAAGAAATCTAAATTAATAGTACCATTCTGTAATGCATCTGATGTTGTAGTTACCTTCCATGTATTACCAACCTGCTCTATCTTCTTAACAGTTACACCATCAGCATACCATGCATATCTTTGATAGTTAACAGATGTTTGAACACACATCGTTGGTACTACTCTGTCCCACTGATACCAACTGTCAGTACCATTAGTATACTCTCTCCTAATATCAGTATTAGCTGGAAAAGTAATTTCAGCACCATTAACAACACAATCAGCAACACGAAATCTACCTGACTTTACTGTTGGTTGTCCATCCAAAGCAATTGGTGTAGTTTCTGGGTCATCTTCCAAACCATCACTTCTTACAGGTGATCCCACATCATAACCTAAGAAGTTAGATCTACTAGCATTCTTCATAGGTCTTGGGTGCATCCCTGTATGTGCTGGTTGTTGGTGTGTTTCAACTGGAGTCGTGGCAAGAATCTCATCTGTATTATTAATACCTGATACATTCTGAGTATATGTTGGATTCTCTTGTCCAGATCCTCTATCAGTACCTCGCCAATTGGCAGCACCAGCAGGAACATTAGCCCAATATGCTTTACCAGTAGAATCTTCTATAAATGACCAAGGTTCATTTGTTCTGGGTAATGTATTCTCAAAGTTTCCATTACCATAGTATGCTATACTTGCAGCACCTTGATTCCATTCTTGTGGTTCTGCATCTCTATGCTCACAAAATATATTAGTAGCAGTTAAACATTGATAGTCAGCACTACCACTAGTAGTAACACCACCGTCAGTTCTAAATGTCATAGCACCTACACCACCATCTGCTGCTGTTGGAATAGTTCCAGGATGACTATGTGATGGTGTATGGTTTGGACCTAACTTACGAGGTATCATATAAACTGTCTCCAAGAAATCAGGAGAATTTAAACTCATATCTTCAAATTTAAAATATAAATTACCAGATATATTTAATGTGAAATCAATATCTGCTGTTGCTTGCCATGATGTTTTAACAATTACATCATTACCCCACCCAGATATTTGATCTCCAAACTTATTACCATTCTTATCTAAAACAACATTCTTAGCATTAGGTTGTCCCATCTCATACTTAGGATCATCTAAGTAATCCAATTCTAAATCAACCATAAGATGATTTGATATATTAGGTAATCCAAATGTTGCTGGAGTATCATAATAAGGGAACTCATAATGATTACCAGCAGCATCACTCATGCTACCACCATAAGTATCACCCAATTGTGATGCTAACAATGGATAATCAGATGCAGGTAACATATTTTGTCCCTGTCCCATAACAATCCATCCTTTAGGTATATTAGATGCAAGGAAACCATTTCCTCCATCTCCACCCCAAGGCATGATCGTGCCAATCTTGGCAGCTCTCATTGTTTTTAGTGAATCGTAATGTATTGCCATCTATTATAACTCCATGAGCCACCAACCTCTTAGTGCAGGTGGAATTGTTTGTGCATTTGCAGAATTTGCAAGGTCTGTATCACCAGCATAAACTAATCCAAATGATGCATTACGTGTCTGAATTATTAATTCTCCAGAATCCCACTGAGGAATACTTCCACCAGCACCAGCAGCAATAGATGTACCACTGCTATCACCTTGAATTGATACAGCAATATTATTAACCTTAAGTGCTCTAATAATAAGACTTGTATTGTATGTTAGATTACCACTTAGTTCAACGAATCTAATCATATCACCTGTCTGTGCATTATCTGGTAAATATAGAACCATATTATTACCACTTGCAGAATTAATCAAATAGTTATTATTAACTTGTAGTGGTGTGGTCTGTGTTTGACCAACACCAGCTATGTCAAATTCAACATAGGTGAATCTTCTACCACCATTTGCAGTCCAATACTTCTCAATACCAAATGAATCAATAGCATTGTCCTGATAGATCTTAAAGTCTTTAGCACCTTGAGTACCACCAACTCCAGCAGATCCAAGATTATCTATATGGAATATAGACTCAGTACCACTCTCAGTTGGGAAAATTTTACCCTTCTGATAGAATGATTCACCCATCTCAACACTACCAGATAGACCTGCTACCCTAAATGTTCTTACGTTTGAACATACATTATTAATCTGACAAGACTCTTGGTAAGTATAAAGGTCACCAAAGAAGTTACCATTACCTTTAAGAGTTAATCCATTTGTACCTGTCTTAGGATCAAGTAGAGAACCATCACCTGAGTGCTCATCATCATTAGCAATAGACAATACCACAGTTTGACGATCAGAACCATAGATTCTCAAAGCACCACTGTATATTTCTACATCATCATTAGTAGTTAAATGACCACCACCAAATAGTTTGGTGACATCACCATTAGACTCTCTTATACTCTTAACTAACTTAACACCGTATGCAGTATCAGTAGATCCATCAATACTATCAGGTAAGAACCACTCAGTTCCTATTCTAATATACTGTTCATAGTCTTGCTTGTTAGATATTAAATCAGAATCCCTTAACTGTATCTCATATCTAAGATCACTGCTGTTAGGTTGTCTTGCTTTAATAGAAGTTAATCCACTAGACCTATCAGTGCGAGTTGCAGGGATAGTATTTAATAGTGTAGTAGTTCTATCAAACTTATTAATCTTAACTACATCATCACCAGCACTAAATGTAGTTGCTACTGTATCTTCCTTACCTCTACCTCCAAGTGGATAGTTAGCATTGGTTTGTGTTGGAAGAATTAAGTTGCCACTACCATCTGTATATGGTGCTTGTGTGATCTGAATGATCTCAATATTAGATTGATTAGTAATCATTACAAGATCACCAACCACAAATCCATCAATGTTAGAAGCAATTATAATATCAGATGTTGAAGCAACTATAGGATCAGCAACAGTTGTGCTTGGTCCACCAGCAGATTTTGCTTGTGGATCCTTTCTATAAACATGAACGACATCAACACCAGCAGCATATTGAGACGTTCCAGTACCAAATGCTTCTGCTGTTACAAATACTGTACCATGTGTATTACCAATAACTGTGTCACCTGTACAAGTGTCAACCTCAAAGGTCTCAATACCATCACCATTTGTTATAGTTAACTTCTGATTAGTATCAGAGTTAGTATATGGTGCAGCACATGAACCATTAATAGTAAGAGATCCTTCTGTAGTTAGATCACCACCAATGAATAAATTACCATTGGTTGAATCAACCTCAAACATCACCTCTTCGGCTGTAGTATCACAACCCTTCTTAACAGTAAGTTTCTTAGGAACTTGATTAATTAGAGTCTTAACTTCAATGATCTCACCAGTTGCTCCTGTAGCATCACGATCAACCATTACATAGTCACCAACCTCTAGTGATCCACCAAACTGTGATAGATACACATCATCTTCTGCTCCTGAGTTATCAATATCAGCAGTGATCCAAGTTGATTGGTACTGTACCTGACACTTGAATATTGCTGTATCTTCATCATGGAAGTCACCAATGGTAGTCATTGTACCAAATGGTTGTCTCTCAACTATGATGTAGTATGGAGCCTGATTAACTCTTACTAAAGATTTAATCTTAACAAACTCTGCATACTCACCACTACCATCACTATCAATAATTAATATGTCATTGATACCATAGTATAGGTTACCAGCAGCATCATAAGGACTCTTATCAATTGGTAAGTAATACTCAAGACCACTCAATGCTGGTAGATTAGGAGTAACGTTAGTCCTAGGATTCTGATACTCAGCACCACCCCAAGGATCTCCAGACTCAGTGTTAACTGCGTTGTACTCACCTGTGGGTGTTGTTGATGGGAATCTTAGAACATCAATGAAATCTACATTCCTTGTAGGAGAGAGTCCACCTTGTTGGGTGTGACTCATTATTGTAGATCCACCCTGTGCTCTATATCCTGTAAATGTGTAAGAGGAAGAACCACCACACAATATTATATCAGAATTAAATCTAGCACTAGCATCTACAACCAAATTGTTTCTAACATTAGTCTTACCACCTTGTCCAGCGATTGTTACATCAGAACTATTTTCTGCAAACTTAACTATACTTGTAGCACTATTACCTGAGAGGAATTCAACAGTTTCAGAATTAGATTCAAACTTAGTAATACTACCTGCACCACTCCTTCTGAATCCAAGTCTAACATCACCAGCAATACCAAATGACTTAGTTCCAATCTCAGTGTATGAATCTGTTTCAGTACTTAAGAAAGCACCACCAATCTTAATCCTAGACTTATTGATATAAGGTGAAGCACCGTCTGGTGTTGCACCAACGTTAATAGCACTAGAAGAACTCTGATTACCTATCTTGATATCCTGTGCATCTGTCTGTACATTACCAAGTTCAATATTCTGAGCAGATCCAGCAATAAGAAGTCCCTTACTACCACCTGTTGTAGTACTCTGAGTACCCTTGAAGTGTGTACCCATTAGGAAGTTGAATGTTCCCGTTGTGATACCCGTACTTACATTAACAGTACCATTATCAAAAGCATCAGGCCACCAACCAATTGTTACATCCTGTTCAAATTTAACATCATCAGTGAATCTACCAGTACCAACAACAGTTAATGTACTATCAAGCACATCATTTGTCTGGGTCATTATTCCAGGAATTGCTACCGATGGCCCCATTGTGTTGATACCAACCATACCTGAGTTGGTTGTAGCAACTCTGAAGGTTGCTGCATTGTCAGGAGTTGCACTATCACCACCAACCAATAATGCATGATCTTGCTCAGTCAATGCATGAGCAGTACCAGCCTTATAAGTTGTTGTCCAATTAGGAGAAGTCTTACCACTAATGAATGTAGTACCAACAACATCTAAGTTAGCACGTGGATCTGTTCCATTATCAACAAATGCATCCTTCCATGCATCACCACCAGCACGTTGTATTGTGTTAACACCAACCTTAAAGTCACCCCAAACATCTGTATCTGTTCTGATAGACTCTGCACCAAGTACACCTGTCTCTTTCCAAGTACTATCAGAATATGATAGTGTTGCATTTGGTTCACTAGACCACAATCTTGGGTCATCATTACCAATATTACCTCTAGCAGCAGTGATTGTTATGTCAACATAATCATTACCACCAGCGAATGATCCAGAATTAATTGGCCAACGACCATTAACTGCATTGTCACTCAAACCATCTATCTTAATCGTAGATGCAGCAGTAATAGGTGGTACGAATGAACTATTCGTTACACTATTCTTCCACTTAAGTCTGATTGTTTGAGTACCATCAAGATCAAGATGCTGAACCTGAGATGATATATCATTAAAGGAGTTAGCAAGTATCCATGATACTGAACCAGAAGATCCAACACTCTTACCCTTAAGTAAGATGTCACCTGTCTTAGGTAATGGTCCTTGAGAACCATAACGAACTATCTGATCTGTTCCAAATGTTCCATCCTGATCAGGAGTAATGTTTGAACCTACTCCACCAACAGCATGGTTTTGAATCTTATATCCTTGAGCAATACCACCTGAACCACGTGGGTTGAATTGGAATACAGAAGCAGCAACCATGTTCTTATTAAGAACAATGTCACCTCTTGTTGCTTGGTTACCTTGCTGATTATCTCTTCCTAAGAGAGCATCTTCTCCAAGACTAGTATCAATAGTTGATAGAATAGTCAGAGATTGTAATCCAAGATTAGGTTCTACTGATATCTGAACAGGTGAGTTGAAGTTATTAGTCTTCTTACCATCATCACCACCATTAACAGTAATATTCTCATTGAATGTTACAGGAGTGTCAAATGTAGTAACAAGATTATCAATAGGATCATCAGGAGTGAATGAATCAACTAATGTTGCTCTTTCTAAGAATTCCTCTTCACCAGTGATAGCATCAATCTTACGGTTACCAATGTATAGGTCACCATTAGAGTTTAATCCTGTGTAGAATACCAGACCACCATTCTCTTTCTTAGATTGTGAATAGAAATCCTGAATAGGTGATAGTAATACTTCCTGTCTAATTGGTAGAGCAGTTGAGTAGTTACCTGGACCAAAACCAAGGTATTCAAACGTGTGGTTACCAGCACGAGCGATAGATGGTCGTCTAAGTTCAACATATAGTCTCTGATCTACTACAACTGTACTAGTACCAGCAATAGGAATCTGACGATCTTCAGAACCAGAGGTAGCATTACCTTCCTCTGCCTTGATTATACTATTCTGATTAACATCCTTAAAGTTGAAAGGTGTTAATGCTGGAGTTTCAACTAAATCTTCAATACCTTCCCTTGTTAGAGAGTTCTTGAAGTCGTTAACAGTAACTAAACCATGAATATAGTTATCAGCAGCAGAGTATGTTATTGGTGGATCAACTAAATTACTATCTAATTGCTTAAACCATACAGGATCATTCTTATAGTTAAGAGGATATAACTTACTTACTGGCTGGGAGAACTTGAAGTTTCTAAAGTTGCCAAGGTTACCAGCACCAGTAGGATATGGTGATACATTACCACGAATAGCAGTTAGATAGAAAATACCATCTTGCTGTTCAAAGATACGTTTTTGGATCTCTTGAACATCAAAGATATAGAATGTATCATCAATCTCTCCACCATCCTTAACTGAATCAATATAGAATTGAACACCATCATCATCCTCAACAATATCACCAGGAGTCAGAGTATATACTGCTGCACCATTTTGTCTGTAATAATTTTCAGGATATTCCTTCTTAATAAGATCTTTAAGTACCAATGACTTACCAAAGTCAGGATCAGAAAGTAGATCTGCAAATACTGCTCCCTGTGATAATCTGATAGAATCACTAGCAGAATATTCAATCTTTCCAGATACACCCTTAAGAACTAAATGCCATGTGGTATTATTTGGATCATTAGGATTTGTTGGAAGAGCAGCATGAATATAACCATATCCAGCACCTGTGCCAGGATCATTCCATTCAACCTTAGATGCCTGATCATACGTACCACTAGGCATATTTGGATTCTTAATGAAAGATCCACCTTGAGGTACAGTTACTTGTACAGTAACAAATGATTCATTCTTAAGAGCATTATTTGATATTCCTAAATCAAATACTGACAACTCTAATTGAGTGTCACCAGTAACAGAATCAACAAAGTATCTACCAGACTGAATAGTAAAGTCAACATAATTCTGAGTAGTTATGACTTTCTTATAAATTATTCCTGATCCTGTAAGATCTTTCTTATATGGATCATAAGCATCGTCTATCTTACACTCAGGTGATGCATTCTTAAACTGCGAAGCAGTCCAACCAATGATTTCATTAGTCTGTGTACTACCACTTACATTATTATAGAACTTAGCTTCAGATACTGAGCCAGAAATTTTCTTCAGAATAATTTTTTGTGAAGGAAGTTTTCTAGTCTCATCTTTCCTCATCTTAATCGTAAATCCATTTAGAGGATCACGAACAGACTTCAGATACTTAGGTACAACATATCTTAAACGATAGATACGATCATTAGGATCTCTTTCATCCTCTATTCTTGTATAGTAACTATCATTACTCTTATCCTTACCAGATGCATCATTATAATCAGTATCATGGAATCTCTTCAAGATACTTTGAACATCATAGTCTTGAGTACCAGGAGTAGAAGTATCTTTTACTTGTAAATACCACTTACCTTTCTGAGTAGCAGTAGGAGTATTGTCATACGTAGGATCAAACTTTAATGGTGATGTACGTTTGTTACAATATACAGCATAATCTTTATCTTCAGTTATTATAATAGGCTGATTATCACCTAAAGCATTAGCGAAAGTCTTATATAATTTGAATACTTTAGGACTCACATATCTAGCCCAGAAGATTACATCTCCACGTATTCTATTATTAGCATCAGCAACAGTAGGATCATTAGCAAAGTTTCCACCAACTTTAGGTAGGTCACCTGTATTTGCTCTAAAGAATATTGGATGACCTTCTGGAACACCAGAGTCTGGCTTATCAAATATATGAGCAACATCTGTTCTCAATCCACCAGGAACAACACCAACACCTGTATCAATAGAAGGAATATATTTAACTAAATCATATACATTATCAAGAGTAAACTGATAGATATCAATTTCTACATCTCTATCAATCGCTTCTACTTCAGCAGAGTGAATGTAGATACCAGCAGCAGCATTCTCTACACTGTTTGCTAACATCAACTGACTCTGATCAGAACCATCAAATGATGTAGTTATTGAATAATCTTTAGGTTGTGTAAATCTACCTGGAGCAATTACATAGTATGTCTCATTAGGACTAAACCCATTAGGAAGTCTTACTCTACGCTTATCAACATCAACATATTTTTGGGTTACTGTATCCCAACGTGGACGTGGAACCAAGCGTACAGGAGTTCCAGTCTCTAATTTATGTGGATTGCCCTGAGATGGTGGTGCTTGATTTGGATCCCTGAGTGACCATACTGTTGCTCTAGTAGAAAGAGCAGCAGTTGATTGTGCTGGCTCATTCCTAGGAACAGAACCCAATCCATTTTGAATTATAGTATTGATATTAGCGAAGTACTGACGAACAGCAATTGCTTGTGTAGCACACTCAGGATATGATTCTTCACGTCTAGAAGCATTTGCAGCAGAAGCAGAGAATGAAGGATCAATATTTGGTCTCAAGTCTGTATATACACCCTTTTCAGCAGCACCAGAACCACCAGTACCAGCTACCGTTGGCCAAGAGAACCACAATATCGTTGATGTTGTGCTAGTATTAGCATTAACAGAAGGACCAAATGATATTCCTTTAGGAGATTCTATCCTCTCTATAGTATCAAGATATCCACTGTTAGATATGGTACTAGTAATAATACCAAACAGAGTAGTTATTGCAGAAGCAACAGTCTGACATGAACCATTAGAAATAGTTCTACTAACACTATCAAGTGATGAACCATCAGAAATAGTATCAGTAAGAATCTTAAAGAGTGAGTTAACTGTTGCTCTAATGTCTTCACATCTTCCAACAGAAGGAGTTCTTATAATACCACCAACTTGTAATGCTCCTATATCTGCACTAACAAATGTATGAGTACTTGTGTTAGTAGAAGGTGCAGATGATAATACATTAACTGTAATAGTATCAGCAGTTACTGCTGTAATAGCATTGTAACTAGTGTATGATGGGTCAGTTGCACGTGGATATGTATGAACTGTGTTATCACTGTCCTTAGCACAAGTAAATGATAATGAGTTAGGAGCTATGTTAACAACATCACTTGTTGTGAATCCATGATTACCAATGGTCAATACCATGTCACCTGTGACAGGATTATAATCAGCATTGGTTACAGTTCTATTAACACCAGCCAAGCTTGATGGATCTGTGATAGCATTAGTTGCAATTGCAGTTAATGTATTGATAGCAGATCTTACATCCTCACACTTCTCAGCAGACACTGTGCGTGTTACACTATGAAGTGATGTTGGTGTTGCTATAGTATCAGTTAATATTTGAATTAATGTTGTTACAGCAGAAGTTTCATTCTGACACTTAGGATTAGCAGTATCAACTGTTCCTGTGTACATAGACTGAGTTAACTGTGTGTGTCCACCAACAGTAACTGCTTCATTTCTAACAACTTCAATGATTAGGTCACGTACTGCATTAAATCCAAATATAGTTTCATTCTCATGACCATCAGCATGACCACCAGAAACATATAAGTTACCTGTATCCCATACTCTATCGTTACCACCAAATGCTACGTTATGTGCTACAACTTCTACTACATCCTTAAGATCATCAAGACAATCAGCAGTAGTATATCCAGCAGCAGGGATGTAATTGGTATACTGTGCAAGCATTCTACCCAATGCAATCTCAGAAATAAAATTCTTATTTGCAAGTATTAAGTTCTTAGCATCAGCAGCCTTATTATTCTGTGGTGTTGAAGTACTAGTTGTAATGGTGTTATCATATGTCTGAGTTTTACCATGTGATCCAATAATAAGAACTCTTTCGTTTCTCATTACTTGAACCATTAACTCCTTAGCATCTTCAAATGCCATAAGAGTCTGTTCTTCTTCACCAGCAACATGAGCACCTGTTACATACAAGTTTGCCATGTCATATACTCTGTCATTTCCACCAAACGCTAAGTTATATCCAATTTCAGTAATGAAATCTTTAATATCATCTCTGCAATCCTGTGGATTGCCTGTTGGAGGAACGAATCCAGGATTCTGAAGGATCATTCTATCATATGCTTCATATGATATTAAATCAGCATTGGATAGAATAAGATCACGAGCATCACCAAACCTACCATGTGGAGTAGCATTCTGTGTAGTATCTCTAGTAATGCTAGTATCTCTAGTCTGAGTAAGTCCATGAGAACCAATAGGAAGTATTTCCTGATCTCTCATGACCTGAACAGCCATATCTCTAGCATGTTCAAAGACTACATTAGTTTCTAGTTCTTCACCAACAACATGAGCACCTGTCTTAAATGAGTATGCGGCATCATATGTCTTATCATTACCACCATATGCTACGTTGTCTGCAATAGATTCTAATACATCTCTAACATCATCAACACAATCTACATTATGGTATGCTCTACTACCACCAACAGAGAATACTTTATGTACTGAGTTAGAAGCAGAACTTACCCAAGCATGAGTGTAATTACCACCACTAGTTACAGCACCAGCAGTTGCACTTATAAATTGATGCTGATAACGATCACCAGGAGCAGCAGCACCAACATCAATAGTGATAGTACCTGACTGTCTCTGAATAGCACCTATTGCACCTCTCTTAAATGTATGAGCAGTTGCTGGCTTCTGATGTACACAGAGATTAGCAGCAGTTACAAATGTATGAGCAGATAGAGGTAGATATTCAACAGCATTAGCGATTGAACTTACAAATGTATGCTTGTAGTGATGACCTGTAGTAATTGAATTATCAAGAGAATCTACATATACATGAGCACCTGCTGTATTATCATTAGCCTGTCCAACATTAACTGTAATTGTTGTAGATGTTGTAGAAATAATATCAATATACTTTTGATAGAATGGATCAGTTGTACGTGGATAAGCATGTAGTGTTGTATTACTATCCTTAGCACAAGTAAATTTCAATCCACCTTCTTTTATTTGTATACTATCACCAACCTGTAAGGAGTGACTACCAATAGTAATCTCCATAACACCAGTAGCAGGGTCATATGCTGCATTGGATGGTTTGTAATCAGTTATAGTTGGAGTACCAACATTTATTGTTACTGTTCCTGTCTGCTTCTTAATACCATTCTTAGTAGCAGAAAGGAAGACATGGTTACCTGTATAACTAGACAGACCAACATTAACTCTAAATGTATTAGCAGTAGTCTCTCTAATTTGTAACCACTTTCCACTTGGATAATCAAATCCTGCACGTGGATAAGCAGATCCTGCCGAAGCTTTACCAACATTAATTGTTATGGTATCATTAGTAATAGCCCAAACCTCTAGAGGTGTAGCATGTGCTGGATCTGTTGTACGAGGATATGTGTGGACAGTAGCGTTGTTATCTTTATCACATGTGAAGCTTAAAGCATTAGCACCAAAGGTAACTGTACTATTTGATTTCTGAAGACCACTAGGAGTAGCACTTGCAAATATATGAGCATGGTCACCACCACTAGTGATAGCATTAGATGCAGCAAACCCAGGTTTCCATCTGTGAAGTGAATCATCTGTAGTAGTACCAACATTCAAGGTTATTGTAGTTGCTGTTACTGAAGTAATATTAACTGCTGTATCATAAGATGGATCAGTTGCTCTTGGATATAAATGATCAGTAGCAAAGTTATCCTTATCACATTGGAATGGTAAGGATCCATTAGTAATCTTAACACTAGTATCAGGAGTTAAATTATGAGCTCCAATAGTAAGTGTCATTAATCCTGTTGAAGGATTATAAGAACCATCAGTAGGAGTATGCTGTACTAAAGGAGATGTTCCAACATTAATATCAAATGTGTCAGTCTGTACATTAGAAATTGTTATCCACTTTCCACTAATAGGATCACTAGGACGTGGGTATTGCTTACTAACAGTATTGCCATCCATTGCACACTTCATGCTGATAGAATTATCAGCAAGTTTCACCTTATCTCCATTGGTGAATCCATGACTAGCAACAGTAAGTGTCATCACACCTGTTGATGCTGTATAAGATGCATTAGTTACAGTAACTGATGAAGGAGCTTGAAGTCCATGTGCAGCACTGGTAATAACCATAACACCAGTAGCAGGGTCATAAGTTGCATCAGTTACACTCTTATTACTATTGAATGCATTGGCAGCAGTACCACCAACCCAACTGTGAACACCAGAACCACCTAAAGAACATGCTAATGTTAATGATCCATCAGCAATCTGAATATGATCTCCACCATTAGTAACAGCACCAGTAACTGCTGAAACAAAAGTATGTGGATACTGATCAGCAGAAGCAGCTACCTCTACTTGTACTGTAAATGTACTTTGAGTTACATTACTAACAACTATATCTTTATTACTTACAGGATCACTTGATCTTGGATAAGTATGCTCACTAACATTATTATCTTTATCACATGTAAATTTGAGTGTATTATCCTTAATTCTAACGTACTCACCATCAGATAATCCGTGGTTAGGAACATTAAGTGTTAGTACCCCAGTAGCAGGATCATATGCTGTCAGACCAACAATAGGTGTAAACTCTTGAGGTCCAGCAAATCCATGACTAGGAACGGTAACTGTTAAATCACCAGTAGAAGAATCATATACTACATCAGTTGCTGTATGTTCTGATTGTCCTACTTCTGTAATTGATAGTGACTTACCTGCATATGGATCAACACCTGGACGTGGGTAACTATGGTTTGATACATTACCATCTTTATCACATGTAAATGTGAGTGAATTATCCTTCAAGATAATATCAGAACCAACAGCAAGTCCATGTTGACCCAATGTTAGAGTCATATCACCAGTCATATAATTATAGTCTGCTGATGTAGGTTGGAAGTACTTGTTATCACCTGCCATACCAACATCAACTATAACAGTATGCTGTCCATCACCACCAATAATAGGAAGTGATCTACCAGCAGCTTTGTCTACATTAGGACGTGGATATGTTTGTGGAACTTGATTACCATCCATTGTACATGTAAATGATAATGCATTATCATCAATTACAAGACTTGTACCCACACCCCAACCAACTGTACTTGCAAAGGTTAGTGTAAGATGACCACTAGCAGGATCATATGCTGCATTAGATGGAGTAAATGACTCATTAGCACCAGCAGCTTCAACATTAACCTTAAATGTATCAACTGTGGTATTAGATACAGTCAACCAATCTCCACTTACAGGATCGCTTGATCTTGGATATGAATGCTCACTAGCATTACCATCCATTGCACATGTGAAGGTCAATCCATTATCAGAAATTTTTATTCTATCTCCGTTAACAAACCCGTGACCAGGAACAGTTAGTTCTAAAATACCAGTAGCAGGGTCGTAGTCACCACCCTCTGCTGTATGATATGATGCACCAACTTTCTTAATCTTAAGAGCACTCTGGTATGCAGGGTCAGTAGAACGTGGATAGCTTGTAGCAGCATTGAAATTGTCCTTAGCACACTTGAATATTAATGATTGATCTGCTAGTCTAACACTGCTTCCAGTTCTAAGATTATGTGAACCAATGGTGAGTGTCATATCACCAGTATTAGGATCATATTGAGCAGCAGAAACATCGTGACTGACGTTTATAGTCTTGCCAACATTAATTGTAATTGTATCAGCAGTCTTTGCTGAGACAGGAAGAAGAGCAGTAGCAGCAGGATCACTTACACGAGGATAAGCATGTGTTGTGGACTGTCCATCCATATCACACTTAAAGTTGATAGAACCATAATCAAGTCTAACTTGATCAGCAGCTCTCTTCATTCCTTGAGGAGCAGCAGTTACAAATGTGTGAGTGTAATCACCACCTGTAATTACAGCACCAGCAAGAGCACTAACAAATGTATGTGGATCTGTATTTGTTGATGGTTGTGTAGCTAAAACTTGTATGGTAATAGTATCAGCAGTAACAGACTCAATCTGAATTGATGTATCATGGAATGGGTCTGTAGATCTAGGATATGATTTCTCAGCAGCAGTACCAGTAGCACCACCAAATCCACAACTAAACTTCAATGATTCTTCTAGAAGTTTAATACTTGTACCAGCAGTTAGTCCATGATTACCAATCGTTAAGGTCATTAGACCTGTTGTTGGATTATAATCAGCAGCAGTAGGAGTGAATGATACTGTAGGTGACTCACCAACATGAACATCAAAGGTATTTGTAGTTACATTACTAACCTCTAACCACTTACCAGATACAGGATCAGTTGCTCTAGGATAAGTATGCTGAGTAGCATTATTATCCATGTCACACGTTAATGTGATTGAATCATCAGCAAACTTAACTTTCTCACCAGCAGCAAACCCATGAGCATTCATGGTTACAGTCATCTTACCTGATGTTGCATTAAATGCTGCACCACCAATAGTATGAACATCTGCTGCATCTAATCCATGACCAACAATTGTTAGTTCAAGTTCACCAGTAGTAGCATTATAAACTGCCCCTGTAGGTGTGAACTGCTCTGTTGAGGATGAGAGAACCATTCTCTCAACTGCCTCATGTGCAATAATTTCTTTATTAGCAAGGATTAAATTACGTGCGTCACCATTTCTATCATTTACTAACTCTGGTGCTTCCTGAGTAATAGTAGCATCCTTATTCTGACTTAATCCATGAGCACCATAAACAAATACATCCTCACTACGCATGATTTGAACAGACATGTCCTTGGCATATTCAATAGCACGTAAAGTTTCAGGTCTCTTCTGTGCAATATATGCTACCCTACCACTATCATAATGGTCAGCAGCATCCCAAACTTCATGGTTACCACCATACTTAGTGTTCTCTGCAATAGATTCTACAATATCAACTAAATCATCTTTACAATCTTGGGCAGTATATCCTGTTGGTGAAGTATATCCTGGATAATCCAAGACCATACGATCAAATGCTTCTGCTGCAATAAAGATCTTATTAGTTAATAGTTGATCTCCAGCATCACCAAAACGATCACCAACTACTTTTTTCTCTTCAGCAGTTGCTTGTTGTCCTATCTCAATTGTACTAGAGTCAACAATTCTCTTAACGTAAGTACCAGCTGGAATAACAGTATTATTTGGTGTTGCAGTAGATTTTAATTCATTAGCTTCAAAATCTGCTGGATCATAGTCAGCAACTAACATACCTGGAACAATACCAGAGCTATCACTAACATTAACAAGAGAATTATTAGCAGTTGTCTCTACATTAGTACGCTTGTAAGTAAAGTTACGAAGTGCTGCAATAGCAAGATCTCTAGCATAATCATATCCTTCCAGAGTCTCTGTTAATTCCCCAGTAATATAAGAAAGATTGTTACCAACGTAATATGATTCACCAGCTTGAATAGTATTGATGTTTCCACCAAGTCTTAAATCTTGTATTGTTGCATCAAGAAGGTATCCAATATCTCTACGACATTTCTCAATAGTAATACCATTCTTAATTAAAAGACTTGGATACTTAGATGTAATGAATCCATATGCTTCATAAGCAATAAATTCTTTATTATCTTCAATCCTATTAGCAGCATCCTGATCTTTATTACTTACTACTACATTACCACCAGGATTAAGAATCTTAGGAGCAGCAGCAAACCTCTGGAATCCTGTTGGATTTAATGTTGCTTTATGAATACTATCATTTAATCCTGCACCAGGAGTTAACTTAACAAATATTTGTTCATCTGACTTAGCACCAATAGTATATCCACCAATAGTTGCTGCTGGTCTATCATTGGGATCATAACCTTCATCATCACCAAGATATATTGCAGTATGATTAGCAGGATCATTAGATGCTTGTATATCTAAAGTATAATATGAATTTCTCTTTATAAACTCAGGAGAATCAGAAACAATCTCTGGTGGTATGATAGCATCAATATATCCACCCTTATCTTGGTTAAATGCGTATCCTTTATGTCCTTTAGCATGTAACGATGTATTACCAAAGTTACT
>CEUA01229202.1_pt1 | contig 23118 bp, 12 predicted proteins | sample 361541 | NCBI WGS metagenome assembly CEUA01 (sample SAMEA2623079, study PRJEB7988) | marine metagenome | isolation source: saline water (ENVO:00002010), including
TATTGCCTAGAACTATATCTGATAATTTGTTTTTACCAATATAGGGATTATGTGATGGCATAGAATGACAATCAAGAATAAAGGCAAAACCATAATATTCTCTTACCTTATTTATTATCTCATTTAATTTGTTATGCCAATTTTGATAAAAGTTATTAATAAGAACTCTAATTTCTTCTTCAGAATACTTTTTAATATAATCAATCTCTTTTTTTGGTGTATTTTTTGGTATTAAACCTATTCCACTTTTAACCCTTGGCGTATTAATATATTTAAAATTTTTTGGATCTAGAATCAAATCTATATCTAATTCTTTTTCTGATCTATTAAGATCTATTATTAGCCTTGAATACAAAGAAATTAATATATGTATGTTTGGAAGATTCAAACCCGATACAATCTGATTCATAAACATATCTTCAATTGACTTATAATCATCTTGAAAACTTTTAATTTTTTTTAAAAATAAATCAGTATACCTATCTCCAGAATGAACTGAAGTTAGAATTAAAGGACTTTCTTCTGATTGAGGTTTAAATAATTTATAATTCATTATCTATTATTAAATTTTTATTAAATATTTTTACAACAATATCAGATTTTTATATTGATTATAAATACTTTAAATATATTTTATAAAAAATGGGCGCGTAGCTCAGTGGGAGAGCACTACGTTGACATCGTAGGGGTCGCTGGTTCAATCCCAGCCGTGCCCACCATTAACTATCAAATAATATAAAGACTTAGTTTCTTACCTTGAAATTTAAAAAGAATCCACCATCTATAGATTATTAACTATTTATGGAGGAAATTATGGTTGTAGATGGAATAGGGAATGTTACATTCTCAAATGATGTATTAAGGGTTGAGTTAACAAGAATTGCCCCTAGTGGAGAAGTTGATGCAGCTGGAGAGCTTATGATACCTCGATCATCAATAGATGCGGTTGTGAATGGCTTAGTACAAGGCGTTAATCAAATTAATGAAAAATTAACTGAAATTGCTCAAAAATCAGGAAGTGATGATGCTAATGGGAGCACTTCAGATGACAAAAAAGAAGATTCAGATAAAAAAGGAAAGAAAAAGTAAATCTTTTTCTCTTTAATCTTTATAAAATCATGTCGATTTTCAAAAAAATAAGTATTTTATTACTCTTTATGTTTTGTATGAATGTTAAGGCTAGTGACATTATTTCTTACTCAATACTAGATGATAATACTACCTTAACTCAGCAAAACTTTGTTGAGCATATAAATCAAATTGTTATAGTTCAACCTGAATACTTACATGCTACAGCTAAGTATTATGAACTTGATCAGAATAAAAAATATGCTCAAAGATTAAGGTTTCCGACTTTAGATGCCCAAATTGTTAATGATAGATCTATAAAAAGAGACATTAATACAGGAGACGCACTAAGAAAAATAAGAGATGATAGTTTCGATGGCGTAATCCGAATTGATCAACCTTTATATAAGGGCAATGAAATCAATTCACGAGTAAAGTTAGCAAAAAGTGATATTTCTTATTCGGATATTGATAGAAAAGAAATTGCTTCAGATTTAATTATTAATGCTTCAGACATTTATCTAAATGCTGCTAACTCGGTGCTGGTTAGTGATTATAGTAAAAAATTATTGGATAAAATGCTAAAATACAGAGAAACTGCAAAAGCAAGATTTAATGCCGGAGCTATTGAAAACTCCGAATTAGCCTTAATAAATATACGAATTAGCGAGATAGAGGTTAAACAAGCTCTTTTGGATGCCGATAAGACTCAAATGTTATCAATATATCTTTCTTTCTTTAGGGACGATTATAACGACCTTGGGCTACCTCTTTTTCAAATGCTAGATACAGATGAAGAAGATTTGATAAATTTCAAAGATAACAGCTATCAGCAATTAAAATCAGAAATTGATGTCAATAAAGCAAGACATAATCTTGAAATAACAAAAAGTCAGTATAGGCCTCAATTAGGTTTTTCTATGCGCTATACACAATATGACATTGATGAAGATGCTGAAGATAATGATCTAAGAGGAGGAATTTACTTTTCTTTACCTTTGTTCAATTTTGGTCGAGGTACAGCTCAAATTAACGCGGGTAAGGCTAAAATAAATCAAGCTAAGATTTACAGAGATCAAACAACTCGTGATTCTGAAAATATTAATGCACAAATATTTGGTGCTTTTTATGGTTCCCTTCAAGCAAGAAATAGAATTCTTGAGTCATATAATAATGTTAAACTTCAAAGAGAAACTTTTGAAATCAGAATGGTTGGATCAAGTTTTGCAGTACCTGCACTTTTGGAGGCCGTTGCAAAAGAAATATCTTTATATGAACAATTAGTAAATAATGAGAAAAAGTTATTAATGGCTGATTTAAATAGAAGACATCTCAATAGACAGCTATTAAATAGATTTTATATTTCTTTTTAATCAAGAAGGCCTAAAATAATGAAGATAAATAAAAATAATTGGTTTTGGAAATCTGTTTTTGATAATAAAAAGATATATTATCAAATTCTTTTCGCATCCATATTTATAAATTTTTTTGCTGTCGCAAGTGCTTTTTATATAATGACAGTTTACGATAAAGTTGTTCCAAATAGCGCTTTTAGTTCATTAATTGCTCTTACCATAGGAATGATTGTTGTTCATATTTTTGACTTTTCTATGAAGATGCTAAGAGCTTATTTTATTGATATAGCAGGTCAAAAACTTGATGATGTAGTTGCAGAAAAGATTTATTCAAAGATCTCCAAACATGATGCTTCTGTTTTAGGATCATCAAATAGTCATACCCTAACTACAATTCGTGAATTTGAAGGTTTTAGAGATTTTTTTACATCTTCTTCATTGGTTATATTTATAGATATACCTTTTATGATTTTATTTTTATTTATTTTATGGTCAATAGGTGGATTAGTAGCGCTTGTACCAACACTTATTGCACCTATTGTAATCATCGTAACCGCTTTAGTTCAGCCTAATCTTAAAACAATTGCAGATGATGAGCTTACTTCTAAACAAAGTAAACTTGGTGTTTTAACTGAGCTATTAAATAATCACGAAACAATAAAGACCGTAACTGGCGGAAACTACCTAAAAGAAAGATGGATAAAATCAGTTTCTGATCAAAATAAGTTAGGTGTAGTTGCAAAAATTTTCTCAAATTTTGCAAATACTTTTGCTCAAACAGGTATCGCCTCCTCTCAGACATTTATTGTTTTCTTCGGGGTTTACCTTATATCAACAACAGATTTAACTATGGGAGCACTTGTTGCTTGCGTTATTCTTTCTGGAAGAACTTTATCTCCCCTTGTGCAACTAAGCGGAATTCTGAATCGTTTCAATTCAGCGAATGCTGCTTTTGAAAAAATTAATAATTTAATGGAGGAAGAATCAAAAGATGAAAATCTTCCAGAAAACGCTGCTGTTACAGTCAAAGAAGGTAAAATTGAAATTAAAAACCTTGATTATGAAATTGAAGACAAAAAATTATTAGATAATGTCAGTCTGACAATTCAGCCAGGTGAATCAGTTGGTGTTATTGGACCAGTTGGTGGTGGAAAATCAACTCTTTTAAAATCCATTGTAGGTTATAATACTGTTGATCATGGTAGAATAAAAATTGATGGATATGATATAAACAATATTGAATCAGATAAGCTAAGACAATTTATTGCTTACCTTCCTCAATCTGTCCAACTATTTACAGGACCTATTCAAGAAAACATAACTGCTGGCCTACAAGACATAGATGACGAGCAAATTATTGATGCAGCAATAAATGCAAATGCTCATAGTTTTATTAGTTCCATACCTGGCGGATATGGAGCATTGTTAAATGAAAGTGGAAGAAACCTATCTGGTGGTCAAAGGCAAAAAATTGCTCTAGCTAGAACATTTTTAAGAGATCCTTCTATAATTATTATGGATGAACCTACTAATAGTCTTGATGGTGAAACCGAAAAAGTAATGCAAGATTATATTATTAATAATTATAAGAATAAAACTTTCATACTCGCAACCCATAAACCTAGCCTATTAAGTCTCGTAGAAAGAGTTTTAATTGTTGTAGATGGAAAAATTATGGCAGATGGCCCAAGGGATGAAATTTTAAGTAAATTTACTCAAAGGGAAAACAATTAAATGAATTTTTTAAAGAAAATACTTAGCAATTTAATTTCTATAATCTCATCTTTTTTAGATAATTCTTTGAGGCCTCGCTTTACTAGGTTTATTAACAATATTATACCTGATAAAGATATAACCAAAACATCAATATTATTTTGGTTTATGGCGGGATTTATAATTATTGCAATTTTCTGGTCATTATTAGCTAAAATAGAAACTGTAGTTAGAGCTCAAGGAGAGGTAATTCCTGCGTCAAAAATCAAAGTTGTACAAAGCGCGTATGGAGGAATTATTGAAAAAATAAATGTTAAACTTGGAGACAAAGTAAAAAAAGATGATGTACTTTTTGTTATTGATGCTGTTAGAGCAGAATCTGAATTTTTAAGCAATGAAAGAGCCTATGAGGCAACTTTATTAGAAGTTGAAACAAGATTAAAAAAAATTGACCTTATAGAAGACCTTGTTAATCAAGGGGCGGAAGCTGAAATGCGATTGTTAGAAGAAAAATTAACTTTAGTAGATAGTCAAAGACGGCTAGCTCAGTTAGAGGCACAAAGAGCTTCTTTAAAACAACAAAAAGATCAAACAGAAATTAAAGCTCCTTATGATGGTACAATTAATGATGTAAATGTTACAACCTCAGGCGAAGTAATACAGGGAGGTCAAATTTTAGCTAATCTTGTTCCTGATGGGGAAAAATTTCTTATTCTTGCGCAAGTAGATCCAAAGGATATTTCCTTCATATCAAATGGACAGAAGGCTAAATTAAGCTTTAGTGCATTTGATCCTTCTGTTTATGGAACATTTACTGGACAAGTTATTAAAGTAGCAGCAACAACTACAAAAAGAGACAATCAAAGAGCTCAAGAATTAATTTATTATGATACAAGAATTGAAGTTGATGACCCAAAGATTAATGAAATTCAATTACAATCTGGCATGACTGTTGATGTAAATATAATAGGTCAAGAAAGGACAGTTCTTGGCTATATATTTGATCCTGTTACAAAAATTAAAAGGCAGGCATTTAGAGAAAAATAATTTATGTCTAGAAAAAAAGATTCATCTAATATTCAGAAATTTTCTTTACCAAATACAGACGCTTTCAAAACAATAGATAGTACAAATATCTATAATAAAGAGCTATATATTTTATTAGAAAAAGGACAAAATCTAATAAGAATCAATAAGTTAGATGAAGCCTACGAAATTGGAAAGAAACTAATAACTAATTACCGTAATAACTATGATGTTATAATGTATGTTGCTGATATATTTAGAATTAATCGCAATCATGCAGAAGCAATTAGATTGTATGAAGAAGGCATAAAGTTAAAACCCTACAAACCTGATGTCTATTTTTTTCTTGCATCAGTTTTTCTCAATATGGGGAATCCCAGTCAAGCAATTAAATATTGTCAAATATGTATAGAAAAAGATAAAAATTTTAATTCTATTTATTCTGTTTACGCAGTTGCTTTGTATCAAAATCAAAATTTAACTAAAGCAAAAAAAATATGTGAAAAAGCAATTAAACTTGATGGTTTAAACGCTAAGCTTGCTAACACTATGGCCGTTATAAATCATGGATTGAACAATTATGAAGATACAGAACATTATCTCATTAAGGCTCTAGATTTTGATAAAAATGATATCCACCATCTATATAATTATGGAAGTTTTATGAAAGTTATCAATAAAAAGGAAAAATCAATTTCGATTTTTAAGGATATTCTTTCTAACATCCAAAATAAAGATTTTAAAAATCTCCAAGGACGAAATCATGAAAAAGAGAATATATTACAAACACAAGCTAAAGCATTTCAATCATTATCAGAAATAGCACCTGAAGAAATTTCATCAAAAAAGATCAATGAAATTGATGATATTATTAAAGATGAAAATTTAGATAATTATATAAAAGCATTTTTATGTTTTGGGATGTGGGAAATTAAATCGTCTACTAAAGATAAAAATGCTTTTAATTATCTTAATAACGCTAATCAAGCATATAGAGAGCATATATTTAAAACAAAGGGTTGGGTAGAATATCCCTTTGAAAAGATAGAATCTAATTGGAAATCTTCAAAAGAAATATTTAATGATAAATTTTTTTCCAAAAAAAGAGTGAGGGGGCACACGAGTAAACAACCTATTTTTATACTCGGTATGCCACGATCTGGCACTACATTAGTAGAACAAATACTTGGAAGTCACAGCAGAATTGATGCTGCTGGCGAATTACAAGAAGTTTATCAACTTAGCAACCGTATAAAAAGTGAGTATAAAAATAACTTTAAAAAAGGAATTGATGAAATTCAAATTAACAAAATTCAAGAGTTAGGCAATATTTATTTAGATAACACTAAAAGATTTTTATCAAAAAAAGGAAATGGTTTAATTGATAAAATGCCTGGGAATTATTTGCATATAGGCCTTATTAAGTTTATTTTTCCAAATTCAAAAATTATTCATGTTCATAGAAACCCTATTGATACTTGTCTCTCAATTTATTCTAAACTTTTTTCACATGGTCATTTATATGGTTATAATTTAGAGGATTTAGGTAAAAGATATAATATGTATGTAGAATTAATGAATCACTGGGACAAAGTTTTAAGAAATGAAATTTATCATCTTAAATATGAGAATTTAATTGAAAATCTTGAAGATGAGACGAAAAAATTACTTAATTTTTGTGATTATGATTTTGAAGAAAGTTGTTTAACTTTTTATAAAAACCCAAGACCTATAAGTACTGCAAGTGTTATGCAAGTTAGAAAAAAGATTTATTCAACGTCTATTGAAAGGTGGAAATTATATTCTGATCAATTAAAACCTTTAACCAATATATTAGATAAAAAAGATGACAAATTTTAATAATGAAGAAAAAATTTTAGAAGAAAAGTTTAACAACGCAAAAGATAATTTTCTTAAAAATAAAATTAAAGAAGCAAAAGCTGAATTTTTAAATCTTTTAAAAAGCAACCAAGATAGTTTCTCTATAAATTACTTTCTTGGCAAAGTTGCTTTGAAAGAAAAAGATTATAAAGGCGCTAGTGAATATGCAGAAAAAATTATAAATGTCTATCCTGACCAATTAAAAAGTTGGTTGCTATTAATAGATACACTTATTGCTGAGGATAAAATTGATGAGGCAATTTTAAGAAGCAAAGAAGCTTTAAATATAAAAAATAATAATGATGCTATAAATTATATTATTGGAAAATTATACCTTGATAAAAAAGATAATGATAAGGCAATTCAATATTTTCATAATTCATTAACACTTAATAACAATTATAACTCATCTAAATTAGGTTTAGCGCTTGCATACATAAATCAGGAAAATTTCTCTCAAGCTCTTACTGTAATAAATGAATTTTTAGAAAGCGATGATATTAATATTCAAGGAATAAATACCATTGCATTTTGCTATAATAAATTGAATGAATTTGATAAATCAATAGAGTATTACAAAAAATCATTAGATTTAAATAATTCCCAACCAAGTGTTCATTATTCAATTGGAAGCATATTAACCATACTAGAAAGATACGATGAAGCAATTCCTTATTACGAAGAAGCTGTTAATCATAATCTTATGGATCCTAATCTGTATAATAATTTTGGACAAACTCTTATCTTTAAAAAAAATATAATTGATTCAGAAAAAATTTATCTTCAAGGATTAGAAATATTTAAAGACAATCTACTTTTAATTAATAATTTAGCTGTATTATATTTAAATTCAAATCAGTTAGATGAAGCAGAAAAATTATTGTTTCGTTCTATAGAGCTAGAAGAAGAACAATTTGATGTTTTAACTAATCTTGGAAATATTTATGCTTTAACTAATCTGCCAATAAAAGCCGTTAATTTTTATAGAAAAGCACTAAATATAGATAAAGATAATTATATTATTTTAAACAATTTAGGAAAAGTATTGAATGATCTAGGTAAATTTGACGAGGCACTTGATTACATTAATAAATCTATAAATATAAAAAAAGATTATGCAAAAGCTCATAATAACCATAGCTCATGTCAATATAGCCTTGGTAATATAGATAAAGCATTAGATAGTGGTAAAAAAGCACTAAAATATGGAAAAGATAAGAATGACTTATCTGAAATATCAAATAATTTAGGAAATTGTTATAAAGTAAAAGGAAACAAAGACAAAGCAATTCATTTTTATAACAAAGCTATTGAATACAACACAGCTTGTTATGAAGCTTATATGTCATTAGTTTATCTAGAGAAATATAAAACTAACGCTAAAATTGTGTCCAATATGTTAGAAATATTAGAAAACGATATTTTGTCTTTAAATGCGCAAGGAACAATTTATTTTTCACTCTATAAAGTTTTTGAAGATAACAATAAATTTGAAGAAGCATTCTCTTATCTTGATAAGGCAAATAAGATTTATCAAAAAATTAATCCAATTTTTGATGTTAAGAATTTACAAAAAGACTACTCGATAAAAAAGAAAGTTTACAATCATTCAAAAATACCTGAATTTGGAAAAAAAGGGTATATGAATAAATCTCCAATTTTTATCATCGGTATGCCAAGATCAGGAACATCACTTGTAGAACAAATTCTTACTAGCCATTCAAAAGTTTCAGGAGCAGGCGAGCTTACAAAAATTGGAAAAATCAAACATAAAATAATTCACAAAGAAACTAGTGAACTTGAAGATAAACAATTTATTAATTATGTTGATGAAAATTTAGTTACAAAACTGACAGACAAAGAAAGAGAGGAATTAGGACAAGAGTATGTGAATTATATTTCTCAATTTCTTGAAAAAAATGCCTTACATGTAACAGATAAAATGCCTGCGAATTATATAAATGTAGGTTTTATTAAAATGATTCTACCAAAAGCTAAATTTATACATATATCAAGAAATCCCCTTGATAATTGTTTTTCACTTTACTCATTAAGGTTCCACCGAGGTCATGAATTTTCATATAATATGGAGTGGTTAGGTCATAATTATAACTTATATTTAGATATTATGAATTATTGGAGAGAATATTTTGATGAGGATATATTTGATATTCAATATGAGGATTTGGTTAGCCGTTTAGATAAATATGTTAAGGAAATATTAAATTTTTGTAACCTAGAGTTTGAAGAGAATTGTTTAAACTTTCACAATAATAAAAGAATTGTTTTAACGGCTAGTACAAATCAAGTAAGAGAAAAAATTTATAGTAGTTCGGTTGAAAGATGGAAAAAATATAAAAAGAATATAAAACCTTTAATTCAAAGTTTAAACAAAAAACTTTAATACTGTAAATCAAAAGCTATGCATACCCTTTGATCATCAGAAATAAAAGGTTTAGTTTTATGAAAAACTGAGGAAGGGAAAAGAATAATATCGCCAACAGATAGGTTGTAAACCTTTTTTGGAAACTTAACCTTATCATTCAAGAAATAATTATCATTATGTAAATTAAATTCAATCGCTCCCTCATCAGAATTAAATTTTTTAGGCATTTCTAAGTATATACTTCCGCTTAACCATCCATCTGGATGCATATGGTTTTTTAAATATCCACCACTTTGCATTTTCACAAACCACCCCTTAATTCTAACTTCTTTAGGTCTTTCTGTAATAAAAGAACAATCCTTTTCTTTAAATTTAATGAAATATTTTTCTATTTCAGCCAAAATAATGTCTTTTAATAGTTTACAAGACTCATTGTCATGCGAAAACAAATCTCCAGCTGATTGGTAGCCCTCAATAAGCAATGGCTGAATAACCTTTTCAGATCTAATGCTACTTTCATACAAAATTAAGTCATCTATAAGGTTATCATACTGATTTAATTGATTAATTATATTGCCATGATAAATATAATCAAAAGGTTTTGTACAAAAGCTATATGTATTTTTTCTTTTAAAGACAATCTCATTATGAGAAAAAATAGAAGCAATAGTTCTAGAATTTAATATTTTTTTAGAATAATTTTCTAACTTTTTTTCTAATAAATCATTGTCTGCATGAGATAAGTACAAGCTATCAATCTCTTTCTCTTCCCAACCACTATTCTTACCTAATACATAATATTCAGCAGCTTTCTTATAGTTACCTAATGCTTTCTCTCTATTTCCTAATTTATCATAATAGATGTTATTATTATTATTAGACTCTTTGACAGATTTTTTAAGAAAAGCTGCTGAATTTTCTAAATCTCCAATTAAGGAATAACATTCTGATAATTCAAAGTAAGTATTTGTTTGCGGAGATAAATTATTTAGTTCTTTTTTAAAGAAAATAATAGCTTCTTTCATTTGTCCTAAACCTTTATGTATTATTCCACATATAAAATTAGCATTTTGGAAATTGGGTTTAATTTTTAAACACTTTTCAATATTACTTAACGCTTCACTTAAATTATTATTTTTTAGTTCAATTGCAGCTAGATTAAAATAAGCTTTATCAAAATTAGAATTTAACTTAATAGCTTTTCTTATTTGATTCATTGCAGCAGTTACATCTTCTTGATGATAAAAACATATTCCTTTTAATAGAAATAAATTTGGATCTTTAGGATTTAATTTTATAGCTTTGTCATAAGTTTTAAGAGCGCTATTAAAATCATTAATTTTTTCATAAGCCTGACCTAAATTCATATATGCTTGATAAAAATTATTATTCAAATTTATTGCTTCTTTATACATGGAAATAGCATCATAATATTTTCCTGTTTCAAAATAAAAATTTGCTAAGTTATTGATTGTATTGATTTCATAAGGGTTAATCTTATACGATTTAGTAAAGTATAGCCCTGCCTGATCTTTTTTTCCTATTAAATTATGGCTTACACCTAGAATATTAAATAAATCATGCGATTTAGGATTTTGGTCTAGTAGAGCTAAAGCTTCATTTATTGCTTGATTATATTTCTTTTGATTAACAAGAGAAATTAAATAAGTAATTTTTTTTTTATCGATAATTTTTTGATTATTCATATTATTTATGAATCTCCATCCAACCAGTAATAATATATTTTTCACCAATTCCTACTTCATCACCATAATGGGCATGGGTCCATTCAGCAGGCCATATTAGAGTTCGACCTACATTTGGTGAAAATTTAACATTATAATGAGTAAAAACAGTTTCACCACCTTTCTCGATATCATTAAGATATGTCATCCAAGCAAATACTCGGTTGCAACTATACATTTCCATTCGTTCTGCATGAGGCCATTTAAAATGACCTCCTTTATAGTATTTTTGAATATTAAAAGTACCAATATACATATCATCTAATTTATTTAAAAAAGGCCATTGTTCACAATAGTTAGTTAAACATTTTTGTAAAAATCGAAAATATTGTTCAAAAACCTGAAAATCAGGGTTTTTAAATTCAATAGGATCTATTGAAAGATCTAAAGAATCTTTTTTGTTCTTATTATAGCCACCACCTAACTCTCCAACTTGTTGTCTATTTTTTTTCTTGTTAAAGAATTCTATCATTTCATGACATATCTTTTTATCTTCCATAACCCAATCACCAATAAAGTTATTATTAATAGAATTTACCTTTGGTGCAGAACTTATTGACTGATCAATATTTAGTTTAATATATCCTGATGACTTATTTTTTTCTTTTATGCCTTTCTTAATTTGTCCAGTCTCAAATAAAGCTGTAGCTAAATTTTTTCTAATATTCTTAAGATCTTCAGAGTTTTTTTCATTCAAGTTTTTTTCATTTGCAATAAGTTTTCCTTTGTTAAAAATATTAATTGCATCCTCATAATTCCCTATTGCCATCTTATTATTCCCTAAAACGTTTAGTAAGGTTAAATTATCGGGATCTATTTTTAATGCCATCTCTAGGTATTTAACAGCCTTTTGGGACATACCTTGAATTTGATAGCAGATTCCTAAATTGATGAGCGCTTCTAAATTATTTGGGTCTAGATTAAGAATTTTCTTGAAATTTGTAATAGCTTGATCAAATTGCCTTAAATCTTTAAGTAAAAGAGATAAATTATTAAGAACTGCTATATTATTTTGATCTATGTTAAGAGCTTTCATAAAATACTTATAAGCTTCATCAAATTCTTCAATATCAGAATAAATATTACCAATATTTAAATAAATATCTGATAAATTTGGGTTAATTATTAAAGCCTTATTATAATAAAAAAGAGCTTTTTCATTAATCCCCTTTTTTCTATAAATTGATGCTAATAATAATAATATATTAATATCTTTTGTTTTTATTGCCTTATCTTCTTTTAAAATTAATAAAGCATCGTCATACAAACCTTTATCAAAAAAAGATTTTGCATTTTTATAATCTATATCTGATTTTTCATTATTGCTCATATTCATTAACTCATAATTAATGCATTTCTATCCATCCAGTAGCTATATATTTTTCTCCAGATTCTACTGTCAAACCAGCATGCGCATGAGTCCATTCAGCAGGCCATATTAGAGTTATTCCTTTTTTAGGTTTTATTTTAATTCCATAATGATTAAATATTGTCTCTCCTCCACTATCAACGTCATTTAGATATGTCATAAAAGCAAATAACCTAAGTGACTCATTTAATCTCATTCTTTCTGAATGTATTTGTGAAAAATGTTGCCCAACATGATATTTTTGTAAATTGAATCTTCCTATACGAACATTTTTAAATCTCTCTAAAAAGGGCCAATCTTCGCAATATTGCATATAACAATTTGATATAAAATTAATATAAGGATTAATAATAGAAAATTCACTTTCACTAAATAACTCAAAAATATCTATAGAAATATCTATTGTATCCTTTTTATCAATTTGAATAGCTCCACCTATTTCACCCTGTACATGCCTATCATTTCTTTTTTCAAATAAATTAATAATATTCTGACATAAATCGTCATTATTCAGTTCCCACATACCTATAAAATGTGGTTCATTTTTTGAATTTATCTTAACTGGATTAGGTAGTATTGCTTTACCTGTATTTTTTTTGAAGTTAGCAATACTAAAGTACCCTGTTCCCTCTTCAAGTAACTTAAGGCCTGTATAAAAATCTCCATCAGTTAGATAGAAATTTCCTAAATTAGTTTTTATACCTCTATATAGTCTTTCATCAATTTTTTTATTATTATTCTTTGCATTCTCTAATAGGAATATAGCTTCTTCAAAACTTTCAACAGCTTTTTTATTCATATCCAACTTTTTATAAATTATTCCGAGAATATTTTTATAAATAGGATTTTCAGCGTCAAACTTAATAGCTTTTTCTAAATAATCTTTAGCTTTTTCCATTTCACCACGTTGGTGATAAATAAAACCCATATTTCCCAATGCAAACGAATAATTATTATCAATATATAAAGCTCTCTGAAAAGCTTCAATTGCTTCATTTTCCTTTTTAAGTAATCTACAAACTAACCCAAGATTATTTTGATATACTTTATTTTTAGGGTTTATAGAGCAAGCGGTCTTAAAGTGATTATAAGCCTTTTCATAATCCTTAATCTCCCTATAAATGTTAGCAACATTAAAATAACCAACATCAAATTTTTGATCACAGGAAATACTTTTTAAAAAATACTCCAAAGCTTCATGGATCCTATCAAGTGCTAAAAAAGAAGTACCAATATTATTAAATAGTTTCGCTGAATTATCTCCCAACTCATAAGCTTTCTTAAAGCTATCTAAAGACTCTTCATATTTGTGCAAATTATATTGCGAAATTGCTAATTTATTCCATAACAGCATGTCATTAGGAAAACTGGATAGTGAATCGAGTATTATCTTCTCAGCTTTAGAAAAATCTCTTGCACTAAAAAGTAAATCAATTTCTTTTGCAAGTTTATCATTTACTAAATTTTTATTCATATCTTATAATAACAACCTTCTTAAGATTTTGGAATAATATCAAATGCAATACAAATTCTTTCATTATTACTTACAAAAGGTATTGTTCTATGGAACAAAGAAGAAGGAAATAAAACCAAATCACCTTGTGTTGGGTTATGTAAAATAGTTTTTGTAGAGTTTTTTATCATTTTATAATTAAAACCATATAAACCAAACTCAATTGCACCTTCATCATTCTTAATATCTTCTGGTATTTTTATATAAAATACACCACTGCACCATGCACGAGCATGAATATGAAAATCCTGCTTGCCTTCGCTTTTTAATCTTACCCTCCAGCCATTAATAAAATAATTTTTTGGCCAATTTTTGATATATGGAACATTTTCTTTAAATTGATTTTTGTAATTCTCAATCTCATTTGAGATAGCATCCTTTAATGTATTAACATTTACCCCAGTAAGATTAAAAAGATTACCAGTTGTCTGATATCCATTAAGTGTTGTCATATCTTTTGGTTCAAATTCTTCGTTTAAATCATCAGTTTCAATTAACAGTTGATCATAATTTAAGTTATTTTGGTCTAGCTGAATTTGTATATTTTTGACAGACATATAAGAAAAAGGGTCAGGACACCATGGATATGGATTCTCTATATCAAGCTGTTCTGTCGCAAAATTAGCTATTGCTGATATTCTTCGATCTTGCGATACCCTTTCTTTAATTGAACTAATATATTGATTAAAGTCCTCTAACCTATTGATATTAAATAATACTTCTGGAAGCTTTATTCTTCCCCTATATCCTCCCTTAGAAAAAAATTGTAATGACTCTTCTTCTCTTCCTAATAGTTCAAGTAAATTAGCTAAATTATAATTAGCTTCATTATTATCCTCATCTCCATCTAAACATTTTCTATAATTAAGCTCTGCTGCTTCATATTTTTCTAATGTTTGATTAATTGTTCCTAAATTATTGTAAGGGTCATAAAAGTCATCACTAAGATTTATGGCTTGATTATAAAAGTCCATAGCCAATTGATAATTCTCAAGATAGCGATAATTATTTCCTTGATTATTTAGTGCGTAATAGTTTGCGGGATCTGTTTCAATCAAATCATTTAATAATTTAATTGATTTATCGTAATCTCCATTTCCGGTTAAAGAAACCGCAAGCATATTTTTAATGGATGTATTGTTATCATCAAAAGTTTCTAAATAATGATTACACCAATACATTGCTTGCGCATAATTATCTTGATTTAGAAAACATTCTGATAATAACTCAATGTATTGTTTATTTTTAGGATTAATTTTATTTAATTCAATAAAAACTGATGCTGCATTATTATAATCCTTTATATTAAGATATAATTTTGCAAGATTTTGCCTTATCCCTTCTTTATATTCATCTTTACTAACACCTAAAATTAAAGTTTCTTTTGCTTTTTCTAAATCATTTAGGTTAATTAGAGATATTCCTTTTAAATTCAATAAATCAACATTGTTCTCATCAAATTTAAGAGCCTCATCAACGCTTGTAACAACATCAAGATACTTGCCATCAAGAAAATCTTTTTTAATATTATTTAATGTTTCATCAGACATAGATTTTATCATTATCAGGTCTTGGTATTGCATAAAAAATAATCAAAATATTATCTTCATGAGAGGAAGATGCTTTTCTATAACATAAAGAAGATGGAAAAATAATAATATCACCCTTATTAAGACTATAACTTTTTTGATCTAGATCATCAGAATTATTATACAACATGCTTTCTGATAGATTTAAATTAATTTTATTATCACTGTTAAGGTTTATAATCCCCGTAATCCAACCTTTATCTTGATGTATAGGATTAATAACAGAACCCTTATTTAATTTAAGAACTTTACCTATTATCTTATAGTCTTCTTTCCATTTATCAAAAAATATTTCATTACTTTTTTTAAAGGAATTCATAAATTCATCTACTAAATCTTTAATTAAGACTTTTAATTCATTAATATAATTATTTTCTAGTAAAAAAAAGTTACCAAGTGTTTGAGAACAATTATCTAAACTATTAATTTCAGAGTTCAATATATAATCTTTTTTATCAAAAATATTATCAATTTCATCTAATAAATTATTAATATATTCATCTGTTAATAATGTGATCTCATCTTTTTTATGAATAAATTCTAAAGGATTCATTAGAAATTTATTTGAATAATCAATATTTAATCTAGATGCACTTATCTGATTGATAGAGGATTTTTTATGGTCTATTCCTACTTTATCATTAAAATGTTTTTCTAAATTATTATTATCCTCATCAAGTAAAAGGCATTGTAAACATTGATAATAGTTTTCTTCACCGCATTCTTTATATGAAAGATAAGCGTTTTTATAATCTTTATTGTTAAAATAAATATCACCTTTATATTTATGAGGTAAATTAAAATTAGAATTATTAAGTGCAATACTAGATAAACTATCTAAAGCATCATTACCGTTTAATTTATAATCAATAAAAGCTTTTAAAGTATTAATTAAATCATTATTGCTATCTATTGAATGCGCAAGTTTTATATATTTAAATGCATTCTTATAATCTTGAAGATCTATATATAAAAATGTTATTTCTATAGCTATAAGTTTACTTCTTGGATCAAGTAAAAAAGCCTTAACATAAATTCTTATAGATTCAGTTATAAAACCAAATGATCTTAATAATTTAGAAAATTTAATTAAGATCGGTAATTTAGTAACTGAATCATCGTAACTATTACTTATTTCATAAGATTGTCTTATATATTCAAGAGCTTTATGATAATTACTTTGCTCCATTTCCATTTCATGTAGATGATAATAAATAGCAAATGAATTTGGATAATTCTTTAGAGCATCTTTAAGAACCATTTCAGCAGCAGCAAAGTCATTCATTTTTCTATAACACTTATGGACATTAAAATAATTAATAAGAGGATTTAAAGGTCCCTGCTTAATAGCAAGAAGAAAATTATTAAGTGCAGATTTATAATCTTCGTTTGCAAAACAATTAGAGCCAATTGTACTATAAATAATAGACAAATTATTATTATATACTTTTATATCTGAACCATATTCAAAAGCTTTATCAAAATAAACTTTAGCATCATCAAAGTTGTTATCAGATAAAGCTAAAAGACCAAGAAAGTTATTAAAGGTAATTGATTTTGGATAATCAGTTAGGTGATTATTTATAAAACTTAAAGCTTCAGCAAATTTTTTTTCATCAATTAGGCTTTGACCTTCTTTAACTATATTTTCAGGAGGTTCATTATTATTACTATTAGTATCAGTATTTTTATTTTTATTCATTCCTATCTAAATACCACTAACAAAGTAAACATAAAATAAAAAAAAAGGGGAACATAAGTTCCCCTTAATTTTTTTTTATAAGCTAGTTTAAGCTGTAATAGCAAAGTCGGCAGCTGTAAAGTCTTCAGCACCACCAACACCACTAAATGTTAATAGTTTCATCGCTGTAAGTTCGTTAGCAGCAGGAGCTGAGTCATTAGCTACAGCACCACCATCAGCAACAACAAAGAATAATGCACTGTTAGTTCCATCATCTGCAACAACAAGGAATGCATCATGTTGTGCCATACCACCGTTAGCAGTAATTGCTCTATCACCACTTGCCTCAAGTGCTATTTCAAGAGCACTTTCAGTAATTGTTACACCTTGAACTAATAGAACATTAGTTCCAGATTCAGCAGTTGCTAGGTCAAAAGCAGCAGATATAGCTTGAACAACAATAGTGTCACCGCCTGCTACTGAAGAGAAATCGTCCAATTGAACAAGATCATCAGTACCTACGCCTTCCATTTCAGATAAATCCATGGAAACAACATCACTTGCTACCACAAATCCAGTAATGATATCTACTGTGTTACCACCATTAGCAACAGCAGTTGCATCAAGCTCAGCATCACCAATATAGAATGTATCAACAGCGCTATCACTAGTTGTAGTAATAATATCTGCAGCAGCTCCTGAATATATACTGTCAGCGTTAGGGCCTAATGTAATTGTATCAATCCCACTACCACCTTTAACTGTCCATTTGATGTTATCATCATTAGTTGCATCAAAAGTTGAAGCAGCTGTAGCGCCTGGATTAACTTTAATTTTATAGTCAAGAGAAGTTAATAGGTTATCAGCATTATGGTTAACATAAAGATGACCGGTATCTGTTACATATATAGCCTGCCCTGGAATACCTGTTAATGTATCTTGCGCAGCACTCTTAGATGCTTTACCTGCAGTTACATTAGGAGTAATAGTTTGAGCAGTTGTAATAGAAGATCTATCAATTGTTATTGAAAATAAATCAGTTCCATCAAGGAAGTCTGTTATTTCATCAACATAAGATCCTGAAGAGTCAGAGTATGTATCATAAGAAAATACATCTGCTCCTGCACCACCAGTAATTGTATCAGCACCAAGTGAACCAGTAATAATATCAGCACCATTACCACCAGTAATTGTATCACCAAGAACAGTTGAACCACTTAATTTAGCATCTGTACCTGTAATGATATCAGCGCCTGTACCACCTTTAATTGTTAATGAAGAATCATCTTCAGCATCTGCATCTAGTGTAAGTACACCTGCAGTTCCTGAGGCATCAATAACACCAGCTTGAGTAGATACAAAGTTACCATCAGCAAGTGTAATAGTTGCTGTGTTAGTAGTTACTTGAACAAGTGTAATATTTTCTACAGATGACACATTAGTAAGTGTTGCACTTAATGCAGTGTTATTAATGTAAACAGCTAGAGTATCAGTACCACCACCAAATGCGATAACATCAGCAGTATCAAGTCTTTGAGCACTATGATAAGTAACTGTATCATTACCAGCACCTAATGTAATAGCTTCAGTAACATCTGCATCACCAGTTGTTGTATTAACTTTAACTTTAACTGAGTTAGCAGAACTTAATCCACCAGCAGCTAATGTTAGAGGTTGTGAAGCTTCTTCTTCCCAAACTGTAATTGATGTCGAATCATTTGCAGTATAAACAGAGTCAGAAAGTGTTAAAGATACGGTATTATCACCTGTAAATTTAAGTACTTCAATACCCTTAATTGCAGCAAGATCAGCAGCAATAACAGTTGTAGCACCATCAACATCAAAAGATATTGTGTCAGTACCAGCACCACCATCAACAGTTTCCGCAGCAGTTAAACCTAAGAAATCAGTATTTGTGCTAACTGTGAATGTGTCATTTCCACCTTCACCATGAAGTACATCGATACCAGCTTTACCATCAATAGTATCACCACCGTCTCCACCTTTGATTGTATCAAAGAGAGCGGCTCCAGAGAAAGCTGAGGCTGTAGCATTACCACCAGTTAATGTATCACCAGCTCTACCACCAGTAATAGTCAACGCTGAGTCATTTTCAGCATTAGCATTAAATGTTAAAGCACCAGATCCAGTCATACCAGAACCATCAACTACACCATTATTACCTTGTAGAGCTGAAGTAACAATAGATGCATCAGCTAATGTATAAGACATAACAGTGCTATCTACACCAACAAATGTAAAGTTCTCAACTGATGTAACGGCTGTTGTAATAGCAATAGCACCACCAATAGTAGTAGCTGTAATGTAAAGAGTATCAGAACCTTTACCACCAGCGATTGTATCACTTCCATCGATAACATCAGCGTCAGATATTGTGCTAAATACGAATAAGTCATCACCAGCACCACCAGTAAATGAGTCATTCTTACTTGCAGCATTCTTAGAATATACAGTAATGTTATTACCTGCTGATAAAGCAGAAGCTGTAACCGTTAGTGGTTGAGTTCCCTCTAAATCATATATTTTAAGAGTTGATACGCCGTTTGAAGTAAATACATTATCATCAAGAGTTAGAGTTGCTGTACTTGATGTATCAAAAGTAATTTTCTCAACATTCTTTAAGTTATAAAGATCGGTAGCATCAACTGTGAAAGCAACAGCAGCACCAAAGTTTAATGTATCAGTACCAGCACCACCATCAACAGTCTCAGCAGTTGCTAAGGCTTCGAAGTTAGCTACAACATCAACATGGATAGTATCATTACCAGCGCCACCTTCAATTGTGTCAATACCAGCTTGACCCATTAGGATATCATTACCGTCTTCACCCCAAATTGTATCATTACCAGCACCACCATAAACAGTGTCAATACCGCCACCAGCTTTAATTGTATCGCCGTAAGTTGCGGATCCACTACCATATAGAGTATCAGCTTTTACTGAACCAGTAATTACTGTACCAACTAATGTTGCTGGGTTTTCGCCCATTACAAGTCCACCAGTACTTGCACTAGCATCGATTACAGCTAGCTTTGTAGCAAGATCAAGTGATGTAAATGTTAATTTACCAGCACCAGATAATGTAATTGTAGTTGCATCAGTTGCGTCCATATCAGTTAGTGTATAAGTCACACCATCTGTAGAAGCTGGAACTGTAATATTAATTGTTTCATGATCAATAAAAGAAACTAAAGTATGTGTTGAGCCACCAGCTAAACCAGTACCAATAGTTAAGTTTAGTGTATCAGAAGAACCATCAATAGCCATTGTACCAATAATACCTTCTGTACCACCTTCAGTAACAGTTACAGTTGAATTAGCAGCTGTCATATTTGATATGGTAGTCGCGTTAGCACCGTTAGCAGCATTAGCTGTAACAGCAGTAACAGTTGGAAGATGTTTAAGGTTATAAGCAGTAGCATCTCTTGAGTCTATTTGAAGAACTTCAACACTAGTTAAGTTAGCTGTTGATGTTGATGTAATATCATCAGCATCATCAATTTCTAAAGTGTCAGTACCAGCACCACCATCAAATGTAATATATTTACTAAAGTCAGAATTGATGTTTACAGTATCGTTACCAGAACCACCAGTTACGGCAACAGCATAAGTTGCAGTTACTGGAGCAACTTGTACATCAAAACCACCAGTTGTTGCTGAACCATCAACAGCAGCTGTAGTATTTGTTAGTGCGCCTGTAATTGTAGTTTTTGTATCACCAGTTAAAGTTAGTGATAATTGCTTACTAGTTGTTAAAGCAGCAAGTGTTGATTTCACTGCGCCACCATTAACTGTAACATATTCAACACCAGCAATGCTAAGTGTACCTGTGTAACCGTCAACATTAACAGTTTGGCTATCTGCAGAACCAGCAACTGGAACTGCTTTATAAGTAACTGTTAAATCACCACCACCATTTTTTGCATTAACTGTCATAATGCTAGGAACATTACTAATAGTTATATCATTTGTTGCAGATGATGAATTTAGACCTATTGTACTTACACCAGTCATTAGAGCCATATCTAATGTATAATCTTGACCATCATCAGTTTGGAAACCATTAACTTGAATTTCTTCAATATTACTGACTTCTATACCTGAAATTGTATGATCTGCAGTAAGTGTTCCAGCTAAGGACAGTTTAAGAATATCATTACCTGAACCACCATCAAAAACATCACCAGGTTGTGCTGTTGATCCATTTGCATTAGCAGCTGAAATTGTACCGCCAATAATGTCGTCACCTTCGCCGCCTTGAATTGTATCAACACCTGTTGTTGCATTTTTTGTTTGAGCTGCAGTTGAAGCTGTATTGCTTATTAGAGCTGTAGTTGATCCAATTGAATCTAATGAACCATCAAATACTGTAACCTTGATACCTTCTAAGCCTTCACTTGCTTCATCTGTATTTGCTGTAACATCAAAAGTTGTTGATGTTGAACCAGCAGATAATGTTACTGTTCCAGATAATGAAACTAAGTCAGCAGATGTTGCTTTATCTACTGTAGCACCATTGTCATCACCAACAACATTATAAGTAAAAGTCACATCTGAGGTTGGAGCTGAAGAAGCAGTGATGGTGTATGTGATTGATCCACCTTCTGCTACGCTTGTTCCACCAGCTGAGAGAGAATAACTGATTGCCCCTGATGAAATAGCTGCGCCTGAAACTGTTCCGGCACCACCATCAGAAATTGTTGTTCCTGTAGGTAGAGTTGCCACACCCATATCTGAAGCTAGTTCAGCATATGTTTTGGCTGTACCAGAAACACCAGCAGATGCATTACCACCTACATCAAAGGTAAATTTATCTGCACCATTAACTGTAATTACAGCACCATTTGATAATGTAAGCTGTACTGAGTCTGCTGCAAACTTCGAAGAAGCAATTGATAGACCATCTACCAATTGTATTTTGTTCGCTCCACTTGTATCAACAATTGTGATACTTCCGCTTGCTGCGTTTGAAACTATATAAGTGTCGTCACCACCAAGGCCTCTGTAAGTAGACCCATCGACTGATGGAACGATAATATCCGCTGAGGATGATGCATTAATTGTAGCCATTTTTCTCTCTCCTTATGTAACTAACAAAAGTAATTCTCAAAAATAAAGTCATTTCGAATCACTTGCTAAAAAAATATACTAATTCTCCTAAAAAGGTCAATTCCGTTTTAATTTTATTTGTAACAGATTGTAACATAATTTTATTAATGTAAATACCTTTTTTAATTAAATGTAAATACCCTTTTTTAATTATTTTCCTAATTACCTATTAAAAAGGGCATTAATAAGGCAATTTTTAAAATTTATCCAAAATCTCCGCCTGATGTTGCTGCAAGATCAGTCTCTGCTTTAATTTCAAGAATTAAAGAATCAAATGTTCCTGCATCAGAATCATAACCCGTAACACCATTTATATATAGAGTGCCATTTGAATTATTTGAGTCAGGTGTAAAACTTATACTTATCCTATTATCAAATGTTTCACTAACAACATCTATACCGCTCTTTGATGCAAAATCTAAAACTGATAACGATGATCCATCTTTATTCACAAGCACAACCTTATCATTAGCACTATCAAAATTATCTAATGTTATAATAAAGTTACCTTCTGCAGATGTACCGTCGTCATTAAATTCATATCTAAATTCATCGGCAGCATCTGTTCCAGAGACTGTGCCTTCAGCTGATAAATCAACTTCAATAACATTCGTCGTATCTGATGAAGTATCTGATGAAGTATCTGATGAAGTATCTGATGA
>CEUA01085569.1_pt1 | contig 23085 bp, 20 predicted proteins | sample 361541 | NCBI WGS metagenome assembly CEUA01 (sample SAMEA2623079, study PRJEB7988) | marine metagenome | isolation source: saline water (ENVO:00002010), including
TCTATATGAGGGTTCTTCCAATCAACTTGAGTCACAATCCCTTCAAGAGTTATTATTTGCTCAGCATTATACCTCAATCTGTAATTATGATGAGCCAGTGAAGGGGCGCTAATAAGCAGAATTAGTAGAATAGCTTTTTTATTCATTATATTTTCCTTTCCAAAATAATTGATATTAGTTGCTTCTCATGCCCATACCCATACCTCCCTCTCTGGAACCAGTCCAAGTTGGGTAAAGAGGCCATTCAGTTCCATTGGCTAGAATTAAAGATCTTGCTCTCATCTTCAAAGAACCATCCCTAGAGGGCCAGCCACTGATCACTATCCTTTCCCCCACAGCAACGGTTTCAGCGGTCATTCCATTTCTGCTTGCTACCCGAGGTGCTGCAGTTGGTAATACCCAACTAAAAATCTCTCCATCTTCTTCAACATCAATAAATATCTCTATATGAGGGTTCTTCCAATCAACTTGAGTCACAATCCCTTCAAGCGAGATAATCTGGGCACTATCATAATTCGCAGCATAATTATGATGAGTTAATGAAGGAGCGCTAGAAAATGCAATTAGAAGAAAAATTACTTTTTTCATTATATTTACCTTTCCAAAATGCTAGGATGTATGTCCGTTTTTAATAAGAATATATCAAAATATTAGGAGTTACCATGGCAAAGTCAAATTTTTTACTAATTTGGATAAAATTAATACTTGTAAGTTTATTCATTTATGGGTGTGGTCAAAGTTCACAACCATCAATTAATAGTATTAGCCTTATCCAAAATCCTAACCCAACTGTTCCGCTAGCAGCTATTCTAAATGTCAGCTCTAGTGAACCAACAACACTGTCTATCAATATTGATGACGGTGAAAAAAGCTGGTCGGTAAATCCTAATAATATCATGCAAAGTGATCACGAGGTGCCAGTGTTAGGTATGCGCTCTGATCGTATGCATACAATTACAGCCTCTCTTACTAATGCTGATGGTAATTCAATTACTTCAGAGGAATTATTCTTTGAGACTCCTCCTTTGCCTGAAGCTTATCCAACTCCAATAATTAACGCTTATGTGGAAGGAGAAATAGAACCCGGAGTTACTTTATTCAATATTAATGGAAGATGGAATAATGATTACCCAATCGTTTCCACACCAGCAAACTTTTCACCAGCAGTTATTGTCGATGACATGGGTGAAATAATCTGGTACTACCTACCAGAAGATCATAGAGTTCATGATATTAGGCCTTGGGGAAATGAAGGAAATTTAGTTTATGAAATATGGGCTCCGTCTGCATGGGCTGGAAAAGTAGAAATTGATATGCTTGGAAATATTAAAAGGCGTTGGCATTTTACAGGTACTGCTGGGAATATTGCTGAAGGAAGTATCCCTGTAGAAACAGATTCTTATCACCATGATTATTCAGAACTGCCTAATGGAAATATTTTATTGATGAGTACAGAAAATAGAGTAATTGAAAATTGGTATACAAGTGAAACAGATCCTAATGCACCAAGAGCTGCTCAAAATGTTATTGGTGATATCATTATAGAAATGACATTAGAAGGTGAAGTTATTCGTGAATGGAAAATTCACGATATCCTAGATGTTAATCGTATTGGTTATAATTCTCTAAGAAAGAATTACTGGGCTAATCATTATCAATATGCAGATTATGTAGATACAGAGGCATATGGACAAGTTAATGACTGGTCTCATGGAAATGCAATTATTTACGAGCCAAAAGATCATTCTTTTATTATGTCTGTACCCTATCAAGATGCAGTTATAAAAGTTGATATGGATACTGGAGAGCTTGTTTGGATTTTAGGTAACCATGATAATTGGGTTGAGCCATGGAGCGATAAATTACTCACACCTGTAGGTGATGTAGGATGGTCTTATAAGCACCATGCTATCTCTCACACAGAAAAAGGTACTTTCTTATTATTCGATAATGGCGTTGGTAGAGCTTCGCCTTTTGATGAAAGAATGGCTCTTGAAGAGAGTTACTCTAGAGCAGTTGAATATGCAGTAGATGAAGAAAATATGGAAGTTAGACAAGTTTGGGAATATGGCCCTGGAGATGAGGTATTTTATGGAAGATATCTTGGCGATGTTGACTGGTTACCTCAAATGGATAATGTTCTAATTAATGTAGGTGCTAGAGAAACTAATAGCGAAGGGGTTAATCAATCCCCAGGAGCAGAAGGAACTCAAAGATGGGCAAGCCTTATAGAGGTTACCAATGAATCTCCGGCAAAAAAAGTTTGGGAAATGCGACTTAAACAAAATGATTCTAACTGGTCAATTTATAGATCGGAAAGATTGTCTAGTATCTATCATTGGGTTGATTAATACATATTGTGGTAATTAACAGCCTATCTTGTCAAAAGATAGGCTGTTATTTTTGGGGACTATTATGCAATTCATTTCTTCAGTAAAATTTTTTCTTATCTTTCCGATTCTTTTCTGCGTACAAGCTGTATATGCACAAGCTAATTCAAGCTCTTATATAGTTACATACCTTGAGGTTGATCCAATAACGATTGAGGAATCAATAGAGTTATTAGGGCAAATCTCTGAATCAAGTTCAGATTTACAAGAAAATATCTTTTATATTGTATTACAAAGAATAGGTCGACCGAATCATTTCGCTATAATAGAAAGATGGGATAGCGCTTCTTCAATGAATGATTACCTTAGCTCTTCAGTAAAGTTAGATTTTCAAAAAAATATAACACCTTTTTTATATAGCCCATATGATGAAAGGATTCATTCTGCTTTAGATATCAATGATGTGATAAAAGAAAATGCAGAAACTGATGATGTAGTTTATGGAGTCACTCATATTGATATCGTACCAACTAGCTTAGATACAGGAATTAAAATTATAAAAGAATTAGTAACTGATAGTAGAAATGATGATGGGAGTATTTTCTTTGATGTACTTACACAAGAAAGCAGAAGAAACCATATGACTTTGATTGAAAGTTGGGATAATTCAAGAAATCAAACTTCACATTCATTACAAGAGCATAGCTCTTCCTTTCGATCATTACTCCTTCCCATCTCTGGAAGTCTTTATGATGAGAGAATTTATAAAAAAATTTGGTAATGACTTTAGCAGAACTAAAAAAAAATCAAAAAGCTAGAATAAAAAAAATTAATCTAGAAAATCCTAATATGATCAGGCTAATGATATTGGGCTTAGTCGAAGATGCAGAAATTGGATTTATAAGTGCATCATTAGGAGGAGATCCAATAGAGTTTGATCTTTACGGAAGTGCTATTTCACTTAGGAAGTCTGAAGCACAGGAATTCCAAGTAGAGATAATATAGTTATGTCAAATAAAGATGTAAAAGTTCCAATTGAAAAGGTTACTATTTCCTCAAAAAAGACAGTAGCAATAATTGGAAATCCTAACTCAGGAAAAAGCACTATATTTAATAGACTTACAGGGCTTAAGCAATACACAGCAAATTACTCAGGTGTAACTGTCGAAAAGCATTTTGGTAAAGTTCTTCTAAATAAAAATCTAATAAATATCGTTGATTTACCAGGTACTTACTCTTTGTATCCTTACTCTGAAGATGAAAAAATATCTGTAGACGTCCTAAAAGGAAACATGGAAGGAACGCCGTCACCTGACGTAATATTAGCTGTTGTTGATATAACTAAACTTTATCAGAGTCTTTTTTTAATCCAGCAGTTGATTGAAATTGGAAAGCCATTGCTTATTGCATTTAGCATGGTTGATACTGCAGCTAATAAAAATTTGCATATAGATTTAAAAAAGCTTGTAGATAAGCTAGGAAATATATCTTTTTGTAAAGTAAATGGCACAACAGGAGAAGGCATCTCTAAATTAAAAAAACTTTTAATTGAAAATTTAGATAAAAATACTATTGTTGACAATAATGAAAACGGCGTAAATATTTATGAAAATAAAAGTAATGGCCTTGTTAGTGAGATAAGAAATAGGTATAAAAACATAAAATTAATTTTATCAGATACAGTAAAAGAAGATCGCGGTCCTAAAAAGTTGTACATGAAATTAATAAGCTGGATAAATCAGCCAATTCAAGCGAGTATCTTATTTTTAACCGTAATGGCAACTATTTTCCAAGCAGTGTTTTCTTGGGCCAATCCTCTTATGGATTTAATTGACAATGGAGCAAATTTTCTAATTACTCAAATTGAAACTTATCTTCCAACGGGTATGTTATCAAGCTTCCTTACTGATGGAATAATTGCTGGAGTTGGTAGTGTAATTATTTTTCTTCCACAAATATTAATTCTCTCTTTTTTTATAATAATGATGGAGGATACGGGTTATTTGGCTAGAGCCGCTTTCTTGGTTGATAAAGTAATGAAATCAGCTGGTCTATCAGGACAATCAGTTATTCCAATGTTGTCTGGCTTTGCTTGTGCTGTTCCAGCAATAATGGGAACCAGAATAATACCGAATGAAAGAGATAGAATTGCTACTATATTAGCTATTCCTTTTATGACCTGTTCAGCTAGACTACCTATTTATGCACTTCTGATTGCAGCATTTGTTCCAAACACTCAATTCGGTTTTCTAAATCTCCAAGGTATAGTACTTTTTGGACTATACTTGCTAGGGGCCTTTGGTGGAATTTTTACTGCATTATTACTTAAAAAAACATCTCTTAAAGGTCAGGATCCTACATTCATCTTGAGCCTTCCAGAATTTCATTTACCAAATATCCAAACAGTTTTTATTAAGATGCTAGATAGAGCTATGATATTTATGAAAAGAGCTGGAACTGTTATATTTTTAGTTGCGGTATTGATTTGGTTGCTAGCATATTTTCCTAGATCTGAAGAAATAGAGTCTCAGCGTGATCTTTTTATAAATGAGGCAGAACTATATCTAGAAAATGAGGAATTAGTTAGTGAAATAAATAGAATAGAAAACGAATTTTCAGCCCAACATCTAGCTCAAAGTTACCTAGGTAGATCAGGACAAATAATTGAGCCTATTTTTAAACCTATTGGATGGGACTGGAAAATCTCAGCTGCTGTTATCGCAGGCTTCCCAGCAAGAGAAGTGGTTATAGCGGTTTTAGGAACTATATATGCAGTTGGCTCAGAAGCTGATGAAGCAAGTCTTGCTATAAGACTTAAATCAGCAACTTGGCCAGATAATACTCCAGTTTTTACATTACCTATGGTTTTAGGAATGCTTGTATTTTACGCATGGTGTATGCAATGTGCTGCAACATTAGCGATAATGAAAAGAGAGACTAATACTTGGAAATGGCCTTTATTTTCTTGGGCATACATGTCAATTCTTGGATATGTTGGTGCAATGGCTATATATTATGCTGGTAATCTTATATTGAGCTAAATGATGACTAATGAAGAATCAAGAAAAAATTACTGGAAAGACAATATCAGGCTAGTTTTTTTCTGCCTTTTAATCTGGTTTATTGCATCGCTTGGTTTTGCTGTTCTCTTAGTAGATACGCTAAATAATATTTCTTTTTTTGGTTTTAAGCTTGGCTTTTGGTTTGCACAACAAGGCTCTGTAATCTCTTTCATTATTATTATTTTTTTCTATGCAAATAGAATGGCTAAATTAGACAAAAAATATAACCTCGAAGAAGAATAATATGGAATTAAAAACCCTTACCTATATTGTTGTTGGGCTTAGCTTTGCAATCTATATTGCCATAGCAATATGGTCAAGAGCCTCTACCACGGGTGAATTTTATGTTGCAGGTAAAGGTGTTAATCCTATTGTTAATGGTATGGCTACAGCGGCAGACTGGATGTCAGCAGCTTCTTTTATTTCTATGGCTGGAGTTATAGCTCTACTTGGATATGATGGCTCTGTATACCTCATGGGATGGTCTGGTGGTTTTGTATTATTAGCGTTGCTTATAGCACCATATTTAAGGAAATTTGGTAAGTTTACTGTACCTGAGTTTATTGGTGAAAGATTTGAATCAAAACTAGCAAGAACAGTTGCGGTAATTTGTCTAATATTTATTTCTTTTACTTATATTGCAGGTCAAATGAGAGGAGTAGGAATTGTATTTTCTAGATTCTTAGAAGTACCAATTAGTATTGGTTTAATTATCGGTATGGGAGTCGTATTTATATATGCAGTACTTGGAGGAATGAAAGGCATTACTTATACCCAAGTAGCACAATATTGTGTTTTAATTTTTGCTTATACAGTTCCTGCTATCTTTATTGCGCTCCAATTGACAGGAATAGCTATTCCACAAGTTGCATTTGGAAGTTATGTTAGAGATGAATCGATTTTTTTACTCCAGAAGCTTGACTCTATTGTTACAAGTTTAGGTTTTAATGAATATACCTCTAGCAATAGAAATATGATTGATACCTTTTGTATAACAGCAGCACTTATGATTGGTACTGCTGGTATGCCACATGTTTTAGTTCGTTTTTTTACAGTACCAAAAGTTAGAGATGCAAGAAATTCTGTAGGTTGGGCTCTATTATTTATATCTATTTTATATCTTACAGCCCCTGCTGTTGGTTCAATGGCTAGATTAAATTTAATAGAAACTATTCAGATCGGAGAGGTTGGTGAAGCTGATGGAAATATCGAATATATGGATAGGCCAACTTGGTTTAAAACTTGGGAACAAACAGGGCTTCTAGAGTTTAATGATTTGAATAATGATGGAAAAATACAATACTATAATGATTTGAATAGCAGTTTTTCAGAACAGGCTGAAGAATTTGGTTGGCAAGGAAATGAGCTATCTGTCGACCCTGATATAATGGTATTAGCTAATCCAGAAATAGCAAATTTACCAAATTGGGTTATTGCGCTTATTGCAGCAGGAGGTATTGCAGCAGCACTATCAACTGCAGCAGGTCTCTTATTAGTTATTTCAGCAGCAATTTCTCATGACTTGCTTAAAGGACTTCTGCTTCCAAAAATTTCTGAAAAAAATGAGTTGTTAGCGGGAAGGGTTGCAGCAACAGTAACAATATTTATTGCAGGTTTGCTTGGATACTATCCACCTGCATTTGTTGCTCAGGTTGTGGCCTTTGCATTTGGACTTGCAGCAGCATCTCTGTTCCCTACTATTTTTCTTGGGATATTCACTAAAAGAATTAATGCTCAAGGTGCTATTTCCGGGATGATCGTTGGTCTTCTGTTTACATATTTCTATATTGAAAGTTATAAAGGTTTGTTTCTAAGATGGATTGGCTCACCTTGGCTTGAAAATACTTCTGAAAGCTGGTTTTTAGGAATCTCACCAGAAGGTATAGGTGTTATTGGGCTATGTCTGAATCTTTTAACTGCTATTATAGTAAGCTATCTAACAAAGCCTCCATCAAAGTCTGCACAAGCGCTGGTAGATAAAATCAGGTATCCTAAAAATATATAATTTATAAACTATCGTCGCCAAGTATCCTTGCTAAATTTGATGTAGAGCTACTTGACTCAAGAGCTATTTTAACAATCATTGTTAGGGGAACTGACAACAACATTCCTGCAGCGCCAAACACCCAGCCCCAAAAAACCAAAGATAAAAAAACAACTAGAGTTGACAGCCCTAGCCTGCGACCCATAATACGTGGCTCTAGTATTCCGCCAATTAGTAAATTAATAGCGAGATAACCAAGTGCTACCAAACTAGATTCTAGAACACCTAGTTGAATAAAAGCTAATATAACAGGTGGAATAGCAGCTATAAGAGAACCAATATTAGGAATATAATTTAATAAAAATGCTAGCAAGCCCCATAATAAAGCATAATCTAAGCCAACTAAGAATGCTATTGCTGTTGCAAGCAAACCAGTAACTAGACTAATAACTGTTTTAATACTCAAGTAGTGCTGCATGGAGAAGGTAAATCTTTTAAAGTAGTCTGGGTCATTACTAGACCAGCCAGTTATCAAACCAATCTTTGCAGGAAAGGTAGATGCTTCAAGTAATAAAAAAATAACTGATAAAATAATTAACACGAAGTTTGCAAAAAGACCTTGCATACCATTAAAAAGATTTGCAGCAAGAGTCATTGGAGATGCTAATTCAAATTGATTAAGAATCTGAGATACTGTAATCTCTTGACCAAAATTAGCTGCTAGATCTGTTACTTTTTGATTTAAGAGATCTTCATAAACAGGCAGCCTTTCGGTAAATCCTGCTATTTGTGCACTTATAAAAATAGCAGTTATAGTCAAGATAGAAATAATTAGCAAAACAACCACTAAAACAGAAAAGCCTAATGGAACTCTATAAATACTCAGCCAATTTACCAATGGCATAAAAATAATTGAAAGAAAAACAGCAAATAAAAATGGTACTAGTATGCTACTAGCGGCTTGTGCAGCGAAAATAATAACAATAGATGCAGCTATAGCAATCATGCTATTTATTATCGAGCTTTTTTCTTGTAATTTATCTATATCAATCTCCAATTCTAAATATTATTAAGTTTTTCTGCCGTTGAAAAAATAGTTTCATTATTTATTGAAGAGAAATATTCAATTTCTCTTTTCTGAGACACTATAGTCTTCTTATTCATGCTTATAAGATTTGCTCGTTTATTCTCTGGCCCACTTTCTTTTCCTATACCTCCACCAAATTCAATAAATAAAATAGGTTCTTGATCTACAGCTTTTTTCATAGAGTCATACCACAAAACTGGGTTAAAAAGCTGAAAATATAAAGTTGATCTGATTGAGTCTATGGCCTCATCATAAGATTCTAGATAAGGATGAAGATCTGCAGTATGATTTGCAATAATCGAAGGTAGTGAAGAATTATTTAACTGACGAATGCTGAAATTAGTATTTTTTAATTGTTTTCTAAACTCTTCAGCAGCAGAAGCCATAATATAGCTATGAAAAGCACCTTCTGTATTTAACTTAACTGCCCTAACTCGCTTATTTGAGCTAAAAGAACTTATAAATTGATCTACATATTTATCATCGCCGGCTAAAACGGTCTGATTTTCTGCATTATGAGCAGCTATACTTAAAAACATGCTTGCAGCAAAATGCTTAGCTTGATCAATGCTCAAATTAGTTGCTACCATGCTGCCTGTTGCATATTTACTCATTATTTCTGCCCTTTCCTTTACTAATCTTATCGCGTCCTCAAATGAAATAGTGTTAGTAGCTACAAGTGCTGCATACTCTCCTAAACTATGACCTAAAGCTAGATGAGGTATTAAAGCCTCTTTATTATTAACTTGTGACAATAAAGATTCCATACAAGCTATTTCGTGGGTCAAAAGCGCTGGTTGAGTAAATTCTGTCTTATCTAATTTATTTTCTGGATCATTTATACAAAGCTCTATCATATCATATCCTAAGGCCTCACTTGCTTTATCATATACATCTTTAGCAGCTTTAAATTCCTTAATAATATCTGAGCCCATTCCTTTATATTGACACCCCTGACCAGGAAAAATATAAATTATCCGTTTTTGATTATCTGAACTATTGTGATCTTTACTTTCTTTTATCACTCACTAACTCCTTAAACCTGAATCATCAACCTTTAACATTAAAATAAACCCAATAAATAATAATAATAGAACAATTGAGACCCCTATTCTTTGTGAATTCGTCCATTGGGTCAATACCCCTAATAGAAAAGGTCCTATAAAAGCTGTTAGCTTTCCTGAAAAAGCATAAAAACCAAAAAATTCATTCTTTTTTTTCTGAGGTATGATTCTTGCCATAAAAGACCTGCTCGCAGACTGATTAGGACCAGTAAAAAAACCAAATATAGCACCTGCTACCCATATCCATAATCTATCATTAGCCAGCACTGCTAACATAGTTGCAATAAAAAGAAAAACTAAAGAAATAAGAATAGTTCTTTTACCCCCTAGAAAGTCATCTATATATCCCATAAGAAAAGCACCTAGGCCTGCAGAGATATTCATAACTATTCCAAAAATTAATACTTCAGTTAAAGTAAAATTAAAAGTCTCAGCAGCATAAATTCCTCCAAACGCAAAAACAGTAATCATTCCATCGTTATAAAACATTCTTGCTATTAAAAATTTAACTACTTCCTTATAATTTTTAATATCTATCCATGTATTTTTTAGCTGATAATAACTTTTTATTATTATGTTCTCACCAGTCTTAATAGTTAGGTCTTTATCTTCTAGAAAATAAATAAGAGGGATGCTAAATAATAAAAACCATGAAGCTACTAATAAATTAGTAGCTCTAATATTTTCTCCATTAACTTTAGATAAGCCAAACCAAGGAGTATCAGGCTGAACAAACCCTATAAGCGCTATAGTTAATGTTAATAAACCACCTAGGTACCCTATAGCCCAAGCAAATCCTGAAATTCGGCCTATGTTTGAAGGATTTGAAACATCACTTAAGAATGAATTATAAAAAATAAGGGAAAATTCATAAGATAAATTAGCAATAACAAAAAATAATAGAGCAGTAAACACATAGCCAGGTAGAACTGGATAAAGAGCAGCAGTAAAAATTACGCAAATTAATGTTGATAGAATAATAAATTTTTTCCTATAAGCTCCACAATCAGCAATTGCTCCTAAAAAAGGAGAAAATAACGCTACAATTATACCTGTTATAGCAACTCCTCTTGACCATAACACTGTGCCAGTAATAGGATCTGGAGCAATCGCCTGAGTGAAATAAGTTGCATATATAAAAGTTACAACAAGTGTACTAAATGGTGCATTTGCAAAATCATAAGCAGCCCAAGAAAGAATGTTTTTTGTTTTTTGATTTAGAGCTATCATGACAAATCTTTAATATTATGACTTAATAAGAATATTGTTTCTAAATTTATCTTGCCATTTAGGGATTACATCTTCATTACAAACATATTCTGGAACTATTCCACGAAATGCATCTAGAATAGCTTTAGTGGCCCATGGAATTGCTGGAACTAATGTTCCTGGATAGTTTGCACTAACCATATGAGGACTAAGAATTAGATTATCTCTATAATTTCTTATATTAGAATTAATTGCTGGAGGCTCTTCAGGTAAAACATCTAATGCAGCACCTAATAATTTTTTCTGATCTAGTGCATTTAATAAATCATCTAAATTAATAATCTGGCCTCTAGCTGTATTAATCAAGTATGCTGATTTTTTCATTTTATAAATATTCTCTTTACTAAACATCCCTTTAGTTTCATTTGTCAGATTACAATGAATAGAAATAACATCTGACTTCTTTAGCAAATGATCTAAATCAACCTTCTTGGTTTTATGATTAATGAAATCATTATCCGAAACATAAGGGTCATATGCTATAACATTGGCATTCCAAGGTATTAACAAATCTGCAACTCTAGAACCTACTCTTCCTAATCCAATAATGCCAATAGTAACACCCTTATAACCGTCCTCTCTCTTTCCTATGTAGGTTCCCATAAGATCATTATTTCGCCATCCACCCTGTTTAACATGGTGATCTCTTTTGCTTATTTTTTTTGTTAGACTTAAAATAAAGGCTATCGTGCCTTCTGCTACACCACCCCAATTAGCTTCAGTTGGGCAATGAGTTACTATAACCCCTTCATCAGTAGCCGCATCAAGATCAATATCTTCAACTCCTATTGTATATTTTGATATTATTCTAAGATCTGGTAATTTTTGTAAAAAATATTTATCTATTTGAGCTTTTTTAATAGTTGCGCCCATTAGTGCATTCGCTCCTTTAGCAAGTTCAAGAACAGTTTTCTGCTCGATACCCGTCTTCCAATCATAAGAACCAAGCAAAACTTCACATCCTTCTTTTTCAAGCTCAAGATGTGATTCGTGTGATTTATCAATTGGTATATAAATACAAACTTTAGGCTTACTCATAATTATTTCTTCTATAGAAAATCTATTAATTCTTTTGAACCTTCTAGGATCATCTGGCACGATACATAAAAAATAATAATTGCTCCTAAATAAGCTATCCATTGGTGCCTACTAATCAGTTTAGCTATTAATGAAGCTGCTAAGCCCATGAAAGCTACAGACAAAGCTAGTCCCACTACCAGTATCCACATTTCCTCTCTTGCTATACCAGCAACTGCCAAAACATTGTCTAATGACATAGAAATATCAGCTATAATTATTTGAAAAATAGCCTGCTTCATAGTTTTTTTATCTTGAGTTCTTTCTTTATTTAATGCATTTCCTGTTAAATTCTCAGCAGCGTGATTCTTCCTCAGATCTGACCAAAGCTTCCAACTTACCCAAAGTAATAGCAAGCCTCCAATGAGAAGAAGGCCTTTTATTTGAAGTAACTGAACAGTAATAGAGGCAAAGAAAATTCTCATTAATGTCGCAAATAAAATACCTAAGGCCATTGCTTTTGTTCTTTGTTCTTTTTTTAACCCAACAGTAGCCATTGCAATTACAATTGCATTATCGCCTGCTAATACAATATCAACTAAAAGTACCTGAAAAAGCGCAGTCAATGAATCTATTGAAATAATTCCCATAAAAGCCCTAAATATTAGATTGTTATTTTTATAATGTATTGATTTTGATAATATTCATTATATCTAGTTATTTGGTCTCATTAATAGCCCAAGTTTTAATTAAATTACAGGTAATAATATTATTATGATGAAAAATAATGCCGTACTCATTTCTTCTATTTTTCTATATCTATATATATTTCTCAATACTACTCTATCTCAAGAATTTAATAATGTAATAGAGGAAGTAATTGCTGAATCTACAAGGCTAGAGCAACCTTTACCAAAAGTACCAACATCAATAAGTATTATTACAAAAGAGCAAATAGAAAAAGGTAGGCAAGAAATCAATATAGATGAAGCTTTATCGGTAGTTCCAGGATTATTTATTCAGAATAGATATAATTTTGCGCAAGATCTTAGAATCTCTATTAGAGGCTTTGGATCGAGATCAAGTTTTGGTATCAGAGGTATTAAAATACTAGTAGATGGAATACCGGAAACTCTACCAGATGGGCAAGGACAAGTAGATAGTATTGATATGAGCTCTATAAAACAAATAGAGGTGATAAGGAGTCCGAGCTCCTCTCTACATGGCAACGCTTCGGGTGGAGTTATTAATTTTATTTCTGATGATAATGTAAATTCATTTTTGTCAACTAAACTTATCTCAGGTGACCATGGATTTAATAAAAAACAAATTAGAATAAATAAACATTCAAATAAAATAAACTATTCTCTTGGAATAGCTGAAACTAATTATCAAGGTTACCGCCAACATAGCCAATCAAGAAATAAGCAATTCTATGGAAAAATAAATATTGAGCTTGATAATGATAAAAAACTGATAACAAGTTTTAATCACACAAATCAACCTGTATCAAATGATCCAGGAGCAATAAATATTTCACAGGTGGCTGATAATAGAAAACAAGCTAGAGATAAAAATATCTTATTTGATTCCGGTGAAGAGCTAAAGAATAGCAAATTAGGACTTACTTTTATTTATCCTATTAATAGCTATCACTCTATTAGAAGTAATATTTTCAATATTTCTAGAGATTTTAAAAATAAATTACCATTTAAGAATGGTGGATCAGTTGATTTATCAAGATCATTCTCAGGAGGAGGATTATCCTATACTTATAACTCTAAAAATAATAAAAATAATAGAATTATCGTTGGTATAGATATTGAAAACCAAAATGATAATAGAAAAAGATACAACAATATTAATGGAGTATTAGGTGATATATCATTAAATCAAAAAGAAATTGTTAAAACTAACGCTGTCTATATTAGAGAAGAGCTTAACTATAATTTATTTGATATAGCACTTGGCTTAAGAAATGATAATATATCTTTTAGAGTTGATGATTACTTATTATCAAATGGTAATGAATCAGGGAAAAGAATCTTAAATAATACTAGTCCTTCGGTCAGTGTTCTGTACAACTTAAGGAATAATATTGCTTTATTCTCTAGCTTATCTTCATCATTTCAAACACCTACTACTACTGAATTTGCTAATCCCTCTGGTGAAGGTGGATTTAACCCTAACTTAAATGCACAGTCATCTAAAAACATAGAATTAGGTCTCAGATCTTCCTCTAATAAGATAAATTATGAAATAGTTATATTTAAAACTAAAAGTATAAATGAAATATTACCTTATGAAATAGAGAAATATCCAGGTAGGAGTTTTTATAAAAATATTGGAAGAACTGGTCGTGAGGGAATTGAATTTTACTCTAAATATATGATGAATAATAATTTTACAATTATTTCTAACTATACATTTTCTAATTTTGAGTTTGATTATTTTATTGATAATAGTAATAATTTTTCTGGAAATAAAATACCTGGATTTCCAGAAAATATCTTTTATACTGAATTCCTATATGATAATAATAATTTTTTTTCATCAATTGATATTCAGTATGTAGATAAAATTTTTATTACTAATAATAATATGTTTTCTACAGATAATTATTTTTTATCTAATATGAGAATGGGATTTGAATATAAAATCTCTAATTTTACAATTAGCTCTTTTTTTGGAGTTAATAACTTATTTGATCAAGAGTATAACTCTAATATAAGAATTAATGCTTTTGGAGCTCGTTATTATGAGCCTGCCCCAGGAAGAGCTACTTATTTAGGAGTCTCTATAACCTCCTCATTAAAATAATTATGGATATATATCTTGGCTTAGGATCAAATTTAGGAGATAGAAGGAAAAATATTTCTGAAGCTATACGGCTTCTTGAGAGATCTGGTGTTACAATTTTAAAAATATCTCCTATAATCGAAACGCCAGCATTACTTATTGAAGATTCTCCTAGTGAATGGGACCTCCCTTTTCTTAATATAGTTATTTTTTGTCGAGTATCTAAGGATCCTGAATTATTATATTTAGAGATAAAAAAAGTTGAGTCTCAACTAGGTAGAGTAAATAATAAAAAATGGTCACCTAGGTCAATTGATATTGATATTCTAACTTGGGGAGATAAAATTATTTCTTCAGAAAATCTATCTATACCACATCCTAAGCTGAAAGAAAGAAATTTTGTCCTAACTCCTCTACTTTCATTAAACCCTAAGCTCAAAATACCAGGAATAAATAAAAATATAATTGATCTATCAACTAGTTTAGAAAATCATATACCATTGTGGATGGGAATACTAAATATAACACCAGATTCATTCTCAGATGGTGGAATATATAAAAATATTGATGATATAAATAATAAAATTAATAAAATGGTTGAGAGTGGAGTAAATATAATAGATATTGGTGGTGAATCAACTAGACCAAATGCACAAATTATTTCAAGTGATGAAGAGTGGGAACGAATCTCTCCTGTACTTCAGCTAATTAAAGAAAAGAAAGAAAATAACTTACTATATCCATTTATAAGTGTAGACACATATCATCCAGAAACAGCTATAAAAGCTATTGAATTAGACGTAGAAATAATAAATGATGTAAGCGGGCTAACTAACCCAGAGATGCAAGAGGTAGCAAAAACTAGTAAACAAGATTGGATAGTAATGCATAACCTTGGAATTCCTGCTAATAAGGAAAAAATCATAGCCGATGAATCGTTAGATAAAATAAATCAAACTATAGATGAATGGCTAATAAGAAATATTAAGATCTGGGAAAAATCTGGTATCGACCTAAGTAGAATAATTTTTGATCCAGGAATAGGCTTTGGAAAAAATTCTAGTCAATCATATAAAATATTGTCTTGTGTAGGTAGATTTAAGAAGCATGGTTTGAGGACCATAGTAGGGCACTCAAGAAAATCATTTTTAAATAATATAAGCATAAATAAAAAAAATAAAGACGTAGAAACTTTAGGTATCTCAATGAAATTACTAAAACAAAAAGTTGATATCCTAAGAGTTCATAATGTTGAAATTCATACTCAAGCATACAGAAGTTGGCTAAAAATATAAAATTTTAACTATTAAATATAGATTAACTAAGAGTTAATTTTTTTATTATAATGGTGCCAGATAAGCCTAGCTGCTATAGATCTTAAAGGCGACCATCTCATACCTAAATCTAAAGATTGATCAATAATTCTATTTTCTATTAGGTCTTTTGATCCATTTATTAATCCTAAATCTGTTGATGGCCATATATCAATGCGCTCCATAGCACTTAGCATATACATTGATGCAGTCCATGGACCAATACCAGGAATTTTTGTAAGTTTTTTTAATACTTCTTCATCGCTATCATGATCTAATTTAGATAAATTTAATTTCTTATTACTAATTAATTTTGCTAAGTTATAACAGCAAAAAGACTTTTTTTTTGATAGTCCATTATGCATCAGGCCTTCTATACCTAAACTAATCACTGCTTCAGTTGATATTTCATTAATATGTTTTTCCAAATTATTAAATATAGTTTTAGCAGCTATAGTTGATATTTGTTGCTCAATTACTATCGCCACTAATGATTTAAATGAAGGCTCTCTATACCAGTATTTTGGAATACCCCAAAGGTCGACTATAAGCTTGATTTCTGAATATCTAGCAGCTAGCTTATTAACATTTTTTTTGAAATTTTTTATTTTTTGATCAGACATTATAATCTATAATTTAATTAGTAAATGAGAGTACATATACAGTATAAAGAAGATAATCTCACTATAGTATGACTAATTTATTTAAAGTAATTCCAGAATCAATATAAAATCTATACAATAACTAAGAAATTTAAATTTTAGGTAAAATATGAAATATTCAAAAGTAGGTATAAGTGGTTTCTCAGCCTACTTTCCTCCATACAGAGTTAGACTTGAAGATTGGTGTAATTGGACAGGTTCTAATTGGGATAAAATAAACTCTGTAGTTGGAAAAAGCTTTAGAATGAAGGGTCCAAATCAAAGTATCTATACTTTAGCTGCTTCTGCCGTAATCAAATTAATTGATCAATATGAAATTGATCCATCTCGAATTACATTTCTTGGGCTAGGAACAGAATCTAGTACTGATAATTCTGCGGGAGCTATAATTATTAAAGGTATGATAGATAAAGCATTAATACAAAGAGGGCTTGAACCTATCAATAGAAATTGTGAAGTACCAGAAATAAAACATGCATGTCTAGGGGGTATATATTCATTAAAAAATGCCCTAAGATATTTAACTCTAGATAATAGCAATAGCTATGCAATTGTTGTAAGCGCTGATATAGCAGAATATGCAAGAGGAAGTTCTGGGGAAGCCACGCAAGGTGCTGGAGCTATTGCAGTACTATTAGAAAAAAACCCTAAAATCCTAGAAGTCGATTTATGTGAAATTGGAACTGCCTCTTCCTATAGAGAAATTGATTTTAGAAAACCAGTATTGAGAAACATAATTAGAGGAAGCTTTAACTGTCATTTTCAAGACCTGCCAGTATTTAATGGGAAGTACACTAATGCCTGCTACTTAGATGAAACAACTCATGCATTAAAAGATATGATAAAAAAGAGTAATCAAGATTCATTTGAATATTTTAATCAGATTGAGGCGATATTTACACATCGACCATATCACTATATGCCAATTACTGCCTTCGCAATGAGCTATCTATTTAGTCTTAGCTGGAATAAGAAAAGCCATAATGAACTAAAAGAACACTGTGAAAATGCTAATATCAATTTTAAAGAAATAATTAATGAAATGAATTCTAATCCTGATTTTATAACTGCAGCTAAAACTGGTAATGTCGATAAAGATATCTACCCTAAATCTATTAGCTTATTAAAAATATTTAGAGAAACAGTTATTTTTAGAGACTTAGTTAAAAGGAAGCTTTCACTAGGATCTGAGATCATGAAAGAAATCGGAAATGTTTATTGTGCAGCATTGCCAGCATGGATATCTGCAGGATTAGAAGAAGCAGCAAAAAATAATATCAATCTTGATAATAAAAAAATATTAGCAATTGGTTATGGTAGCGGTGATGCAGCAGAATCAATTCCAATGCAAGTTGTCGAAGGATGGAAAAATGAAGCATTAAAAATTGACTTAGAAAAATCACTACAGCCTTCTCAAGACCTCTCTGAAACACAATATAACAGTCTTCATGATAAGGGCAAAGCTGGTAATTTAATATCTCCTGAAAAAGGATTTACTATAGAATCTATTGGATCAAATACTAGTTCTATTTATAGTGATGAAGGTATTGAGTATTACCAATTTATTGATTAGATATTATATCTGAATAATTTTCTAATATATGATTTACTTCCATCCTGCACCATGGAGTAAATATTTCAGGTTCATTTTTTATCTTATTAGATAAAGATTCTAAATTTATATATTTGTAATCTGAAATTTCTTCTTTATTTATGTTAAATCCACCATCATATATTCCATAAAAAACATAGCAATATTCATTTTCTGATCCAATTTCATTATAAGGAGCGTAATATTTAAACTTATAGAGAAAATCTAATTGGCAAGTTATACCTAATTCTTCAAGCATCCTCCTACCAGCAGAATCTTCAATATTTTCTCCAATATAGGGGTGTGAACAGCATGAATTAGACCAATAATTAGGCCACAACATTTTTTTTTTGCTTCTTTTTTGGATAAAAATTTCATTTTTACTATTAATTATGAAAATAGAGAATGCTCTATGAAGAAGCCCTTTACCTAAATGGCAGTCCGTCTTAGAGCTTGTACCTATCTGGTTATCATTATCATCTACAAGAATAAGATCTCGAGAGCTAGTAGAGTTTAATTTTTCAATCATCAATCTTCTCACCACTAATCTTAATTGGCATCCCTTCAAAACCTTTCTTTTGAATTATAGAAAGAAGCTTATGTTGGGTTTCAGCACTCTCACATATAGCTATGACAGATCCACCCCCTCCACTACCCGTTAACTTAGCTCCTAAGGCACCATTTAATCTTGCAATATCAATTAATTTTTCTATCTCAGGTGTTGATACCTGAAGAGCATTTAACATGCCATGGCAAATATTCATTAATTCACCTAAATCTTCATAATCTTCAGATTGAATTGCTTCAATACCCTTTAAAACTATGGAGTCTATTTGATCAAAAATTTTCTCATATATAATGGGATCTTTTTTCCAGGCTGTTTTAATCTTACTAACAGTCCTTGCAGTAAGGCCTTCTTTTTTTGTAAATCCAATTACCATATAAATAGGCTTATTTATATTTAATAATTCAATAAATTGTGGATCTGAATTTCTATAAACTAGAGGCTTGCCATAACAGGCTAGCGTATTATCTATACCGCTTGGGTTTCCATGAGCCACCTTCTCTGATAAAAAAGCTAATCTATTTACTTCTTCATCAGCCAATTTAAGACTAAAATGATTGTCTAGAGCTCTTATTATTGCAACAGCCATAGCTGCTGAACCTCCTAATCCCATTCCCCTAGGGAGATCTGGAAAAACCTCTATTTTCATCGGCTTTGATCTTAATCCTAATTCATTAAGTATAATAGAGGCTGGTTTTTCAAAAGAATGCTGTTTAGCGGGATCCTGCTCTAACCTATACTCAACACCCCATCTAGGTATCAATATATGAGTACCCTCAGAATAATCCTCTATTTGTGCCTTTATTTTTATAGGTAATGGGGCTGCTATAGCATGCTTACCATATACTACAGCATGCTCGCCAAGAATAATTATTTTACCAAAACCTACTCCTAAGGACTTATTACTATCTAGAGAGCTATTAGTTTTATTAATTTTTTTAACATCTAAATTAGATATAATTTCTTTTGCTTTCCATATTTTTATCTCTCCACTAAGAATTAGTTTATCTAAAACCTCATCAAAGTTATCCTCACTAGCGCCTGCTGCTTTTACAACGTTTCGTGCATGTAATGTCATATGGCCTTTTTGAATGCCATCAGTAGCTAAAGCCTTAATAGCAGATAAATTTTGTGCTAAACCAGCTGCTGCCATAACTTTTCCTAATTCATTTGATGAATTAATATCAAGTAATCTTAAATTGATTCCAACAGTAGAGTTAGTATTAACATTGGGGCCAACTATACCAACTTGCAAAGGAATCTCTATCTCTCCATAAAGCGATCCATCTTTTCCTTTAGTCCACCTAGTTAATGATGTGTATCTTCCACTAATTGATGCATAAGAATGTGCTCCTGCCTCTATTGCTCTCCAGTCATTTCCTGTAGCAATTGCTATTGGATCTATGCCATTCATTACCCCTTTATTATGAGTTGCAGCTCTATAAGGATCAATTTCAGCAAATTCACTAGCTAAAATTATTGCGTCTCTAATCTCTTCACCAGTAAAGTTATTATTTTTAAGAAACTCTGTTGGAATATTACAGCTTGCCGTAAAAATTGAGCGATCTGCCAAATTTGATAATATTCTTAAAAAAACCTTACCTCCAGCTATCGACTCAACTAAAGGTGCAATGCCTTCACACATGCTATTAACAAGATTTGCACCCATTGCATCACAAGTATCAACTAGCAAATGAAGAACAATCATTCTTTGTTTCCTTGATGGCAAAGGGTGTGTATGTAACTCTATATCCGTTGCACCACCACCTCTTGCTACCATATTAGGATGAAAACTATTTGCTAAATTTAATAAATCTTGCTTTTTTTTAATTAAAGATAATTTACAGGATTCTATATCTTCTATATCAATAATCTGAATTTGGCCTATCATTAATTGCTCGCTGTTCTTTGCTTTAAAGCCTCCAGACCTTCGAGCTAATTTAGAAGCTGAACTAAGGGCAGCAACAATAGATGGTTCTTCAACAGCCATTGGTAAAATATAATTCTTGCCATTAACAACAAAATTCATTGCTAAGCCCAATGGCAAACCCATTACACCAACAACATTTTCTATCATGCTATCAGCTGAAGATGAATTTAAAGTATGATTACCAGATAATAAAGAAAAAAGGTCGTTTTCTGAAATAAGACCTTTCTCATAAATTTTCTCAATACGGTCTCTAATATCTAGTCTATAAAATTCTGAAATATTTAAGTCCTTCTTACTCATTCATAAAATTCCTCATAATTAAGGCCATTACTATCAATCTGTGCATCTATAATTTTATATTTCTTTTCAATATCAATATTGAATTTAGCTAAGGCCTCTATATCATCAGAAAATACTATACCTATATCTCCTCCCCCGCTTCCACTTACCTTATAATCTAAATCATATTTTTTTGCGATATTTAGTATTTCTTTATGCTCTTTACTAACAATATTAATACCTATCTCACTACCAAGAATATCCAATTTAAAATTATAAAAGCTTATTGCCTTAAGAAAATCTTTAGGGCTATCTTCTTTTATTGCTAAATAGCAATTTTCAACAATATCTCCCAAGGAAGCTATTATCTCATTATATTTTTTTTGATTGTTAATTCTCCATTTATTGAAACTAATTATATAGGATTTTGTTGATATAGGGATACCAGTATATACAATACTATAGTTAATTCCTGATGGCAGATTAATAGGGTCACAATCAACTCCACTTTCCTGAGAATTCTTATAAACTAATGTGCCACCAAATTTACTAACTGCTAGATCAATACCGCTGCCTAGATTATTTTGCAAATTCTTATATATTGATATTTGCTCCTCTAAAGAAATATCCTTTAAAAAAATACTAGACCAAGACAATAATGTTGCAGAACTTGATCCTAAACCCAATTTATTATCATAATCATACAGCTCTGAAGAATCTATTTTTCCTTTCCATGCTTGAGATTTATAGTATTTAAATCTTTTATTTACTATATCAATTAATCTAATACCTGAATTTTCTCCAGTTTTAAATAGGTTAATACTAGATCTATTCATTTTAGTTTCTAAATAACAATCTTCGCCATCAATAAAGTTAACTTCAGCATAGACCCTTCTATTCACTGCAGAAGCTATAGCTAGTTTTCCACAGAGGACAGCATATTCTCCTATCAAAATTACCTTACCTGGTGCAGATGATAAAAATCTCATAACTAAGAAATGTCCAAAGAATTATCAAGCTTAGAAACAATAATATTTTTCACACCACAAACTTCCCTTAGCAAAGAAGCAACTTTACTGGTAAAAGTTGGTTCACATACTGCCTTTACCTGAGGTCCTGCATCTATTGTAAAAAAAACTGGGGTCCCTGATCTCTGCAAATCAATAATTAAATCTATACAAGATAATGTTGCTTTATTCCAATAAGTTATAGGCGGCTGAGTAGTCATAATAACAGAATGCATTTTTAAACAATTGCTCTGTGAAACTATAGACAATGCCTCAAAATCTTTTTTAAATATAGCTTCTCTTGCCATACTCAGTTCGGCAGAGCTGTCTCTAATCCAATCTTTATAATAAGGTGAAGTTGATGATGATAAATTCATAGCTGATCTTGAGTCTATTTTTTTATTTCTTTTGTCTGTAATAGCTATAACAACTTCTAAAGGCCAATGAGATGATGTTGAAATCTGTTTTGCAAAACTATCAGTTCCATCACTCTTCTTTCCTAAAACCATTTCAACAAAACCACCAAATATTGATCTTGCTGCTGATCCAGATCCATGTCTAGCAATAACACTTAATTGACTTTTACTAAGATTAAGATCAAGGGCTTTGGATGCAGCCATAGTAATAGCTGCAAAGCCTGATGCAGAAGAGGCTAATCCAGAAGATGTAGGGAAATTATTTTTACTTCTAATAGTTGCGTAGTTATTTATTTTTGCTTCTTTTCTAATTAAATCTAGACAATTTCTAAGCCTATATGGTTGGGCAATAGCTTCCTTGTCATCTATATATAAATAATCTCTATCAAGCTCATCTTTAAAGGTTATTTCTGTATCTGAGTATAAAGAATCTAGGGTTATCGATATAGATCCAGTAGATGGCAAATTAAGATTCTTATTTGACTTCCCCCAGTACTTAATTAATGCAATATTTGCTTTAGCCTTAAAAGATGCCTTCATATTTAACTGCTTAAATGATATAAACATCTAATGGTAGCACATAAACAAAAAAATGGTTCTGTGGAAAAAATATCCTTCTATAAAAAACATATAAATACCAAGATAGAATTTTTTCTTGAAAAATATCCTGATAAACCTACTAGATTATTAGATGCTATAAAATATTCCTC
>CEUA01234524.1_pt1 | contig 23022 bp, 19 predicted proteins | sample 361541 | NCBI WGS metagenome assembly CEUA01 (sample SAMEA2623079, study PRJEB7988) | marine metagenome | isolation source: saline water (ENVO:00002010), including
CTCAACCCCATGTAGACTGTTAGCTCTTTTTAATTTTAGTCCATTAAGATGTTTTAAAAAATATTTTAATTCTTCCTCCAAAGGCATTTTATTTTCATATTTTAATTCTTCAATTGGTCCATCAATTTTTTCAAATGACTTGTCTTTTATATTAAACTTTTTATTGTAATACTTGAGTGGTTTACCAATCATAGAATCTTCATAAGATAACATGCCTTCGGAACCTATGATAACTAAGCGGTGTTCTTTAAAAGGATGTAACCAACTTACAAAAATATGTGCATCAACTTTATTAGGGAAATTAAATAATGTAATCGTTGAATCTTGTATTTTTTTTTGTATTATTGTACTTCCATGTGCTGATATTTTAGAAGGATAATATCCATTAATATATTGAAAAATTGAAATATCATGAGGTGCAAAACTCCAAAAAACGTTTTCCTCTTCCCTAATTTTCCCAAGATTTAGACGGTTACTGTACATATATTGCAGATTCCCAATTTTACCTGCATTTAAAAGTTCTTTAATTTTAATTATCGCAGGGTGAAAAAGGAGTAGATGCCCCACCATTAAATTAATATTATTTATCTTTGCTAATTTATGAAGAAATTCAGCATCTTTAATATTTAATGTAAGTGGTTTTTCAACTAGAACATGCTTTTTATGAATAATGACTTTTTTTGCTAATTTAAAGTGTGTTTTTGCTGGGGTTGCAATAACATAACCTTTATACTTCTCTTTATTTATACTATCAGTAATAGTTTCGTAAACCGGAATCTCCGGATAATCATTCTTAACTTTGATTCTTCTTTCATGATTGCTTTCCACGACACCTCCAAGTGCCCCCAACTTATGAAGGGTTCGAATATGATTATTCCCCCAATGTCCAGCACCAACTACACATACTTCTTTATTATATTGCATTTATCTTAACAACTCACTATAAAGGTTAATCAACTTTTTTTCTTGTATTTCCCAATTAAATAGTCTTTTATGTACTAGTTCAATATTTTTTTTAAAATATAAATTATTTTCTTTATTTAATATTTTTTCCACTCCACTTAGAGTATCCTCTAAATCTAATGGATTTACACAAACTCCAATTGGTCCAATTAAATTATCTTCAACCACCTCTTTTATACCTGGGAAATTACTTGCAAGTATCGGTACTCCACTGGCTATATAATCAAAAAGTTTTGTGGGTAGTGAATAGTAATAACTTAAACATACATTTTCAATTAGTGCCAATCCAAATTTAGCTCCAAAACAATAATTTGGGATTTCTAAGAAGTGAACGGGGTCTAAAAAGTATATTCTTGATGAAACAATTTGATAATCTGAAAAATTAGACATTAAGCTTTTATAATTTAATCCTAAAATAGCAAGAGAGATCTCTGAATTTTTCTTTAATATACTTAAAATATTTTGAATGCCTCTTCCTTCCATTAAATTACCAACATAAATTATTACAATTTGATCTGTATCTAGATTTAATAAATCAGTAAGACTTATTTTGGGGTTTATCTTACCATTATAAGGGAAGTGATTTTTTATATATGTTATCGGTTTTATACAATCACTTTTTTCAATCATTATTTTTGCACGATATTTACCATCAGAAACAATAATTTGATCTGCCCTATTTATAAAAAGTTTTTCATAAAATCTATTTATAGGTTTTAATGATTTAGAAATATTCCTATCATACTCCAATTCATGAGAATCGTAAACTAATTTGCATTTAAGTATTTTCGTTGCTAACCATGCTACATATATTGGTTGAATATCATGACAGTGAATAATATCTGGTTTAATTCTTAGTAGAAGTTTCATCATTTTAAATAGAATCTCGAATAGTAATATTATTCTCAAAAAAAGATTAGGTTTTTTTCTGAAGATAAATTTTATATGAATAATTAAAAACTTAAGTTTTCTTTCAAAAAAGTTTTGATCATTATTTTTAAATGATAAGATTATTACTTTATAATTATTTTCAGATAAAGTCTTAGCTTCTTTTATTACTCTAGCATCGCTTATCATTTCATTAAAAACGAGCATACATACGACTTTTTTCATTTTAAATCAGAACCTTTAAAGATATATAAAGAAAAACTCCAATTAAACAAGAAAATACACCAAATAATCTATATTGATTTAAATATATATCTAACATACTCCTTAATCTATTTCTTTCAATAAAAATTAGAATAATCCCAAACGGATAATATAGCATTTGATGGGTCTCAGTAAAAGTTGAGAGGTTGATTGATAGAAACAAAACAATAAAAACTAATAATAAGAATTCAAGACTATTTTTTTTATTTCTTTGTTTCAAAATCAAATTAATTAAGAAAGGTAAATTAAGTAACCAAAAAAGAGTTCCCACCCATCTAATATTTTGAGTAATTATTGATAATGTTGGTATTGGAAGAGGAGCTATATTTGCATAAATCAATTTTAATGGTATTTGTAAAATTAATGGTTGCGAAAAAATAAAAAAACTAAACCCTTGATTCTCTTCATTAGTTAGTTTTTGTGAATATAAGTAAAGATCTTTCAATAATAAAGTATATTGATTACTAAAAACTTGAAATAAAATTATTATTGGGAATATAGTAATAAGAGTTAAAATCAATATTGAAATCTTTTTTGTAAAATACCTAGAAATAATTATATAAAATTGAAAACCAAGATATGTAAAACAAATTATAAAAAAATTAGTAGGTCTTAGAGTCAACACTAAACCAGTTCCTAACATTATAAAAAGTATATTTTTATAATGATATTTTTTTTGAATTAAACCCACTAATCCATTTACTAATAAAACTAAGCCTAAAAGTATAAAAGTATCTCTTCTAACGGTTGATGAATGCCAAATTATCGTCGACCACAAACTTGATAATAAAGCAACACAAATTCCATTTAATTTATTTAATTCAAATTTTTTACTCATCGAATACATTATAATTGATATTAATCCTAAACAAAATGAGTTGATAAATCGAGGAACAAGAGTATGCATCTCTAATGAAAATTTATTCAGTATAGTATAAATTTGAACTAAAAATGATGTATACCAATATGAGGGATCTGTTCTACCAATACTCCAAAAATATTTTAACGCATCAAAATAATGATACTTGTAATTTTTTGAAATTAGTTTTGAGACTTCATCATATGTCCGATCGTCACTACCCATATAAATATCTTCCAGATGGTATTTATATTCTATAAATGTAACAGTACAAAAAATAATCGAAATTGAGAATGTTATAACAAATAATATTCTTTTTAATTTACTAACCTTGAAAATAAAAAATGAAGAAACAATAATTAAGACTAAAAAGATGTAAATACTTAAAAAAGATATCGTACTTTCTATGATAGAAATGGAGATCACGGTAAAGATCGATAGCATAAATATTACTTTATAATACTTAAATATATTTGTTACTATTTTACTGATGATGAAATAATTTTTTTAGTGAAAATTTTATATTTGGAATACTGAAGAACTTTTTCAATTTTATACGTGCATAGAAGCCTGCAATGAACCATCCAAAAAATATTTTAATTTTTGAAATTCTATATTTTTTTTCTACTCTTTTCCTCGAAATCATAGAGTTTTTTTCTAAAATATTTGATTTTGCTTGAGCAGTTTTTCTAGTTTCCGAAACTACAAATTTCGAGAAATATAAATTAGTCTTCCCCCAATATTGAATATTCATAGAAAGTCTTAGCAACCAGTCATAATCCATACTTAATTGAGGAAAGTTTTTTTCATCTAATTCACCAGTTTTTTTATGTAAAGACGCCTTCCAAAAAGATGTATCTGTAGGGATCACCTGCATCCTGTATAGTAAATGCCATCTTGGATGCATTTTGATATATTTTTTTTTTGATAACTCCTTTTTATTTTGATCAACTACAATTCTGTTACCATATAAAAAGTCTAATTTTTTATCATTATTAAAATAATTTTCTACATAGCTTAAAGTATCAGGCAAATATTCCTCATCTGCATTAAGCCACCCAAAAATATCACCCTTTGCCACTGCAAAACCTTTATTTAGTGCTTCAGTCTGTCCAGAGTCTTTTTCACTTTTAAAATATGTGATTTTATCTAAATATTTTTTGATGATTTGAACCGTCTTATCTGTTGAACCTCCATCTATAACAATATATTCAAAATTTGCATCTAACTGATTTAGAACAGATTTAATACATGATTCAATATACCTCTCTCCATTAAACACTGGAGTAATTATGCTAATTTTAGGCATCTTATAGTTCAAAAAGATTATTTGAAATTATTTTTTTAAATACGCCCAAAACTTATTTTTTTCATCCATAAGCGTTTCCCATGTCCCATGTTCTTTTATCTCTCCATTTTCTAAATAGTAAATATAATCTGATATTTGAGTAGTCTCCACTCTATGAGTAATCATGATTATCATTAAATTATTTGAGAGACTCTTTATTGACTTAAGAATTGCATTCTCAGATTTATGATCTAAATTACTCGTTGCTTCATCTAAAATAAGTATACTGGGATTTTTCAGCAAATTTCGAGCTAGTATAATTCTTTGTTTTTGTCCACCTGATAATTTCACACCTTTGTCTCCAGAATTTGTATCATAGCCCAAAGGTAATGATACAATAAAATCATGTATGTCTGCTAGCATTGCAGCTTTGATTACTTCTTGATTTGAAGATTTAGGTAAATACCATTTAATATTATTTTTAATGGAGTCATTAAAAAGTACAGATTCTTGGGAAACATATCCTACTTGCTGTCTAATAGATTTAATATTGATATTTTCAATTTTTTCTTTATCTATTTTAACATACCCTTTTTTAATACTATTAAAACCCAATAGAATATCAATCACTGTTGATTTTCCACAACCTGATTTCCCAACAATTGAAGTAATTTTATTATTCTCAATGTTTAGATTTATATTTTTTAACTGGAAACTCCGATCCTCATCTTTATATGAGAAACTAACATCGTCATAAATAATATTTTGCCCTATTTTTTTTATTTTAATCTGCTCTTTTTTGATTACTTCTTGAGCTTCATTTAATTCTTGAATCGTTTTTAAAACTAAACCTAAGCTTGGACTAATGACTTGAATTTCATTGTACCACCTTTGAGTTAAAGTAACTGCAGGTATTAAACGCTGAAAACAAATTAAAAATACTACTAACTCAGTAAAAACTAGTGCTAAATAATTAATTGAAATAAAAATAATTAATGATATAATGAAAACACCTATAAAGGTTTGAATACTTGTTACTAAACCTGAATTAAAAATTGCTTTGTACCTATAAAATAATAGTTCTTTAATAAATCCCATTACCTTATCAAACACAAAGGGTTCAGAGTGCCCAGATTTTATATCTTTAATTGCTGATAACTTTTCCCCAAGTTCATTTTGCAAATTAATATTCTGCCTTTGTTGCCTTTCTCCAAATAATTCTGCTAAAATGTGTAGTTTTTTAATTAAAAGACTTGAAATTAATCCAATAAGAACTGAACCTATCGATAGTTTCCAAGAAATAGTTAAAGGCAAAATCAAATAGATTAAAGTAAGACAGATTTCTCTTAAAAAGTAAGAAAAGAGTGTAAGTGTATTACTACCATTATAAATTTCAATTGTCATATTATTTACTAGTTTCCCAACAGTTGTACTGTGAAAATATGAAATTGAACTATTTAAATAACCATCCAATATTTTTTTCGATAAATCTTTTGAGAAGTTTGTATGATATTTTGCCGTAAAGTGAATGCTCAATTGATTAATAAAAATCTGAAATAAAGAGAGAGTTATAAAGGTGAATAGGATACTGGAAATATTTTTATCTACACCCAAGTAATGAAAAAAACCAAAAAGATTACTTAAAATACTATTATCTAATTTTGAGGTGTCACTACTATTTATAATCTCCTCAAGAAACGGAATTATAAGAGTAATATTCATTCCACCAATAAAAGCTGGGATGATCGAAAAAATAAATATTATAATTATTTGTTTAGGATATTCATTCCCTAAATATTTAACAAGCTTATAAAAACTTAACTTTGATTTATTCTTTAACACCTAATTCTACCATTAATTCAGATGAGTTTTGAGGAAATCGTATTTTATTGTCTTCTTCAATTAATTTAAAAAAATGTTTTATCTCTTTAGCATAATCATCATAACCATCCAAAAGTTGTAATATCGATATACTTTTACCTTGAAAATTAATTAATGTGGTTGAGGAAGTTCCTATTGCAATATCAAACCTACCTTCCATTAATTCAAATGGAATAGAATAATCTAATTCGATAGCTTTTGAATTTTTTATTGGAATATGAAATTCTATATTAGGATGCCTCTTGATAAAACATTTAAAATTAAATTTTAAACATTTTTCAATTAAAGAAGAATATTTATCTACTAACTTGCTTGTGTCAACTTTATCAGAATCTGCAAAAAAGATAATGTTTTTGTTATCTTTATTCCCAGAATAATTAAAATTTTTTGAATCTTTTATTAAATTTCTTGAATCTTTTATTTTATACTTTTTAATAGATTTTGGATATGACTTAATTGATAAATAAAATAAAAATTTATTATTTTCTCCATCATCAGGTATTTTATAAAGATTATAATTTAAGCGCCAATATAAACTTGTGAGCTTTCCTACTTTCACTTTCTCATTTTTCTTTACTAAGGTATATGAATCCATTGATACCTGAGGAAAGTAAAAACCTTTAGGTTTAAGAATCCAAATCAACAAGTCTAATTCTGGCCAGCAACATTCATGAAAAATATAAATTTTATTCCCAAGTAATTTTTCTTTAATTATTAAATAGACTAATGTTATCGTTCTAAGTTTAATATTAGCCAAGTTAATTATTGTTAAATGAGAATATTTTATTTTAAGTTTATTATATGATGTAAAATGATTTGAATTTAAAACATATATCTTTTTTATACCCCAGGAATCACACATCCTGTTGATTATATTAATAGGTAAAGTTGATGCTACAAATGCAGAGTTAATGATATTATGATTATTGCTTAATAGCTTTTAAGTTTAAACTTATTGGAATAAAACCATTTTTAGTTTCAAATTTTCCATCTGACCAGTCTCCTAATGATATTCCAAAATCCTCTTTAGTTTCCCATTTTAAAATTTTAGTAAAACTATTTTGCTCTAATAAATTAGTTAAGCTTTTTTCATCATATATAGACTTGTGATAATTGTAATTATAATCCTGCCCTCCCATCAAAGCAGATTTTATCTGATTTAAATTTTCCCCATTGGCTAGATAAACGTCAACTAATGCTTTAAAATTTGGTACTGAAATTCTAAGGACTCCTCCTTGTTTTAACTTTGAAAAGAAAGTTTTTAATAACGCTATGCTTTCTTTAAAAGATAAATGTTCTAAAACATGACATAAGTAAATTTCGCTTATAGAGTCCTCTTTAAACTCATTTAATTTGAGGTTATCAGTGACTAAATGGATGTGAGGCAATTCTCTTGCATCAATATTAATCCAGCCTTGTAAATTTATCAATCCTGGACCTATATGTATTCTTAAGCCTGTAGAGTTGTTATTAGAATATATTGGAACTGGATTTTTCGCTGGGTTTGTGAATTGACCAATAAAAAAAGGAATTATTTTTTTTAATTTATAAATCATTCCAAAAATTAATTTATATAAACTAAAAAGACTAACCCAAATAGTTTTATAACTTAGCAATTTTTAAAATTTAATTTTTAATTGGATAAATATTCCTATGTTCTTTTTTTCTCCATCTTGGATATAAAGTAATTTGAAATATATCTCTAAAATCTAATGGGTTTGATGCTCGATGCATACAGCGTGAACTATCTAGAATTACATAATTACCTCTTTCTCCAATAAATTTTTTTTCACATTCAAAATGAAGTTTGTTAGAAAAGGATTTAAATGACCATCTATCACAAATTTGAAACCATTTTTTTTTCACATCTTTTTCTAATAAGTAATAAAAAGGACCATCTTTTTTGGTCACTTTACTAGATAATAAGAATATTTTCAACATTCTATTCCCATCATGTGAGTCTTGATGCCAAACATTAGAATAAATATCATAATTTACAAACTCCTTTGGAATATTATAATTTCTAAAACAAATTGGTTGCTCATATAAGAAGCTCTTACCAAGATATTTTTCAATATGAAAAATATGTTTCAAAATAATTTTATTAAATTCTTCAGGGATATCTTTCAATTCATATGAGCTGGAAAATTTAGCTAAAGAATTCCCTCTACCTTTAAGGCTTAATTTTCTATTATCAGGATAAATATCAACACTAATATTTCCAGACAATATATCAAAAGAACCTTTTAGATTATTAATGACCGAATAAAAAGAGTCTTTTAATACTTCTGTGAACTTGCTTTGGGAATATATAAAGGACTTAGATAAAAGAACGTTTAATTTTACCAAGAAAAAAAAAGTTTTTTTATAGATCATATTTTAAAAAATTAAAATTTAGTCAGATAAGAAATTAAACTGTCATATTCTTGAAAAAATGTTTTTTTTATGTCATCGTCATCAATTTTTTCACCCGTTGCATATCCCAAATAATTAACTATTGTTTTTTCATTTAGAAGCTTTTCAAAAAATCTCATCGCAGAACTGGATATGTTTTGATTGTGATTGAAGTATATTTCTTTTAAGTCGCTTTCACTTTTTAAATCAGATAAATAGATAGTCCCAGGTAACCCCTTCCACCATGGATGACCGGCAAAAAGTGTATAATAACCAGAAATACTTCTTTCGATAGCAATCGATCCGGTGATGGTAATAGGTAAAAAAGCAGATTTTGGTTTGGAAAAGTCTAATTTGAAACTCTTATCTAAAAAAACACATCCCAGATTTAAAAGTTGTTTATAATACGACTCTGACCTTGAAATTGATACTTTGGTTGGTCCAACAACTTTAAATCTATAACTCCAAGATGAAGGATGTTCCTTATAAAATATAGGTTTTTTAAATCCAATTGATCTTAGAAAATATACTATTTTTAAATGATTATGGTAATCTCCACCTTCAGGAAAAGATGTCATTTCAGGTTGAAAATGAGCCATAATTACAATATTAGCTTCTTTATCTAAAAATCTTATGTAGTTTTTTGAAATATTTTTTTCATAAAATTTTAAAGCTTTTGACTGATCAAAAAATTGATTCAATTTTATGAAATAACTTTGCTCTTTAAATTCATTGTTAGATTTTAGAGATGGTCTATATAAACGGACTAGTTTTTTTTTAAATTCATAGAATGTTTCATCTATAACTGATTTCAATAAGCTTTCTGAGTCTTTTAATATAAATATATTGCTACTAGACTCAGAATTTAAATTATTCATAAATTTTATATAATTTTTATAGTCAGATCCGTTTTTATAGTTACTTATTTTATAATCTAATGCTTTACGATCAGATAAATTACCTTCTACTATTAAAGGCAAAAGCCGGCCATATTTACCATTATTTTCCGAACTATAAACAATATATAAAAATATCTGTGGAATGTTATTATGCCTACAGGCAATAGATAATATTGATGTATCCAAATGATGAGGGGCAGAAGTTGGAAAAATAACAGCATTTATATTATTTTTTTTTAGATAACTAGTTAGATAAAAAACTATCCACATAAAATGATGAAAATAATTATCATAGCGATCTCCACTAGATGTCCATCTGGACCAAATTGGAATAATTGACTCAATGTATTTATAAACTTGTTTAAAGTTAAAACATTCATAATAATCCTGAATATTTAATAAACTATCAATCTCCTTTCTCCATCTTTCAAAATCAGAATAAAAAGAATTATCTAAAAAGTAGATATTAGGAGTATTTTTATAATGCTGATAAAGAATACTTGATTTTGAATCAATTATTAAAATATTTGTCACAATGTATTGTTATATTTCAAAGTAAATATTGTCAGAAATTAGAAAAAATTATAAGATTTATCTTTATTTATCATTATCATAAATTCTAAAAGCTTACCCTTTAAAATTAATGATAAGTATTATAAAATCAATTACAATAAATATTAGATATAGGCAATTTCATTTCATTAAAATTTTAATTACATAATTGTACAAATAGTTTTAATTTTCTGTTGATATTTCTGCCATTACTATTTTTATATATATCAATTAATCTAAAATTAACATATAAAAAATTTATTAATCTAATTTCAAAATTAAAAAGTCAATTTTAAAAATAATGAAATTTCTTATTATTGGTGCCGGATCAATTGGCAAAAGACATGCAAAAAATATTTTGAGCCTAGGACATCAAGTTACAATTTGTGACCCTAAAGAAAACATCTTGAAAGATTCTCAATTAACAAATAAAATAAATTTTTATAAAGATTATAAACAAGCTTTAAAAGATAATGAATATGATAACGCTGTTATTGCATCCCCTAGTAATCTACACATTACTCACGCTATTGATATCGCACATTATAAAATTAATATTTTTATGGAAAAACCATTATCCCATAATTTAGAAAAAACTAAAGAACTCGATGGTTTAATAAAGAAGAATAAATTAATATTTATGATGGCTCAAAGTTATCGCTTTCATGAAGGATTTTTAGAGATTAAAAAATTAATTGATGATGGAGTCTTAGGAAAAATATATAATGTCGAAATGTTTGGAGGCTTGTTTTTGCCAGACTGGCATTACAAAGAGGATTATAGAAATGAATATGCTGCTAATAAGAATTTAGGTGGCGGTGTTTTATTGACATCTTTAAGCCATTCCGTTGATACTATTCGATGGCTTTTTGATGAGATAATCCATTTCTATGGTTGGAAAACTAAATTAAGTGATTTAGATATAGATGTAGAAGACTTTACCTCATGTTTATTTTTGACCAAAAAAAATATTGTTGTAAATGTTATTGAAGATTTTTTATCAAGATTCCCTAAAAATCAGATTAGAATTCACGGTTCAAATGGATACCTCGAATCAGACTTCATAAAAAATCAAATAAAAGTTTGGACTACCTTAGATAGAAGGTTTGTACCAAATCTAAATAGTACAAATAATAACTATTACAAAGTTTTAGAAGATGGAATTGCATATAATCCAGAAACAGAAGTAATAAATTATAAATTTGAGCCAAATAAGAGATATTATGATGAAATTAAGTTTTTTATCCAGAACGTAAAAAGTAATAATTATGATATAAGACCAAACTTCGATGATGGAATAAAAGTTTTAAAAATCCTTTGTGATAACCAAATAAAAAATCTAAATAATGATAAAACTTAATTTATTAGACAGAAACAAGCTCATGTTTGCTGAAGAAGGTCAGGCAAATGATGGTGATTTTGACTTAGCTATCAAGCGATTTATCGTCATTTATGACAGGAACATCAATAGCTATTGATGGCGGTGCATTAAAAACAATACTTTAATTATTAATGACTTATTCTAAAATTACTGCTATTATTCAAGCACGAATGGGTTCAACACGACTCCCTGGAAAAGTCTTAAAAAGAGTTTCTGGAAAATCTTTAATTGAGATCTTATTGTTTAGACTCGCAAAATCAAAAAAGATCAATAAAATAATTGTTGCTATTCCGAAAAGTAAGGAAAACGACTCCTTTTACAAAGAGGTTAAAAACTTAGGTTTTGAAGTTTTTAGAGGAAGCGAAAATAACGTATTAAAGCGTTTCTACCTAGCTGTAAAAAGTCAAAAACCTGAAATTGTATTAAGAATTACAGGAGATTGCCCATTAATCGATGGAAATTTGGTAGACGAAGTCATTAAAAAATATGAAAAAAGTAATGTTGACTATGTTAGTAATACAGATCCACCGACATTTCCAGATGGTTTGGATACAGAAGTTTTTTCTTTTGCAGCCTTAGAAAAATCCTATCTTGAAGCAACTCTTCCTCTAGAATTAGAACATGTAACCCCCTACATGAGGGAAAATAACACTTTTTTAAAAACTAATCTTAGTAATGATAAAGACTTATCAAAAGAAAGATGGACAGTTGATGAGTATGAAGATTTAGATGTAGTAAAAAATATTATAAACTATTTTCATCCTAGATTAGATTTTTCATGGCATGAAATTTTAAATTTAAAACAAAAACATCCAGAATATTTTTTAAAAAACAGAAATATTAAAAGAAACGAAGGTAGTAGTGAGTTAATAAAGGGACAAAAACTCTGGCAAAAGGCAAAAAAAAATATTCCTGGAGGAAATATGCTTTTATCTAAAAGACCCGACCTATTCCTTCCCGATAAATGGCCTGCATATTATAGCAAAGCAAAAGGTTGTAAAATTTGGGATTTAGATGGTAATGAATTCATAGATATGACAATAATGGGTATTGGAACAAATATCCTAGGTTATGGCCATCCAGAAATTGATGAGGAAGTTACAAGAGTTGTTTTAAATGGTAATATGTCAACACTAAATTGTCCTGAAGAGGTTTATTTAGTTGATCAATTAAAACAGTTACATCCATGGTTTGACATGGCTCGTTTTGCAAGAAGTGGAGGAGAAGCAAACTCTATAGCGATAAGAATTGCTCGTGCAGCCACTGGAAAAGATAATGTCGCAATATGTGGTTACCATGGATGGCATGATTGGTACTTATCCGCAAATTTAAATAACAATTCTGAACTAGACGGTCATTTACTTCCAGGTTTAAAACCCAAAGGAGTTCCTAGGAATTTATTAAATACAACCTATAGTTTTAAATATAATGATCTTGAACATCTTGAATATCTTGTTAAAAATTGTAATATAGGGACAATAAAAATGGAAGTGATGAGGAATGAAAAACCCACTAACCATTTCCTTGAAAAAGTAAGGAAACTATCCCTTGATAATAATATTGTATTAATATTTGATGAGTGTACATCAGGATTTAGAGAAACCTATGGAGGTTTACATATCAAGTATAATGTAAAACCTGATTTAGCTATGTTTGGAAAGGCATTAGGTAATGGTTATGCAATTACTGCAGTAATTGGTAAAGAAGAAATAATGCAATATGCTCAGGAAACTTTCATAAGCAGTACATTTTGGACAGAAAGAATTGGCCCTTCGGCAGCTCTTAAAACCCTAGAGGTAATGGAGAAGGAAAAAAGCTGGCAATATATTACCTCAGTAGGAAAATCTATTGATAAAGGCTGGAAAAAATTAGCAAAAAAGTATAATTTAAAAATAGAGACAACAGGTATACCAGCTTTAATACATTTTACAATTAAATCAAAAAATTGGATTAAATATAAGACTTTTATTACTCAAGAAATGCTAAAAAAAGGGTTTCTTGCTGCCAATTCAATATATGTTTGCACAGAACACACAAACGATATAATTGAAAGATATTTTGATGAATTAGATCCTATTTTTAAAATGATTTCAAGATTTGAAAATAAAGATTTACAAGTTGATAATTTTTTAGATGGCCCTGTTTGCCAAGTAGGATTTAATAGACTCAACTAAAAATATGGATCCAAGACTAAAGAAAAATAAACTCGGATTCTATGAACTAGTTGATAAACCATCAAACCAAGTTCTTTCAAACTACTATAAAAATAAATATTATCAACAAAAGAAAGGGCTTTATGATTACCAATACAAAGATTCTGAAATCAACTACAAGATATTAAGATTAAATATTCAATTTGAAATAATTTCAAATATTATTTCAAAAAATGATAAAAAATCTCTACTTGATATAGGATGCGGAGAAGGTTTTACTTTAAATTATTTTTTTAACAATGGATGGGATGTAAGCGGAATTGACTTTAGTTCGTATGGAGCAGAAATCCATAACCCAACTTTAGTAAAATTTATATCTGTAGGCGACCTTTATGATAATTTAGAAATAATCGAAAATAAAAACTTATGCTATGATCTGATATTCCTCACAAATGTCTTAGAGCATGTTCAGAAACCTGTAAATTTAATGAAAAGAATAAATAAAATTACTAAAAAAGGTGGTATGCTTGTTTTAACAGTACCTAATGATGCTTCTGATTTACAGGAATATTGCCTTGAACATAAAATGATCAAAGATCGTTTTTGGATTACACCTCCTGATCATTTATCATATTTTGATTATAAAAGTATTAAAAACGTAGCACATCACACAGGATGGGAATGTTCAAAGATAATTTCAGAATTTCCAATTGATTTATATCTACTAAACCCTGCATCTAACTATATTATGAAAAAGAATAATGGGAAAAAAGCTCATTTCGCTCGAATCCATTCTGAAATTATTCTATCAAAACAAAAAATTACTGATGTGATTGAATTTTATTCTTCAATGGCTAAAGTGGGTCTTGGAAGAGATTTAACTGCATTTTTAATAAAATAATTATGTATTTAAATTATAAATGCCTTAAAAATAAAACCCAATCATTCCAAAATTATCAACTAACTGCTGTACAGAGAGATCATATTCAACTTATTAGAAAGTGGAGAAATGAACAAAAACAGGTATTAAGACAAAAAAATGCCATAAAATCTTCTGAACAGATTAAATATTATGAAAATAATGTGTGGAATGAATTAAACTTAAAATACCCCTCAAAGATTATAATGTCATTTTTGTATAAAGATTTTCTCATAGGTTATGGTGGTTTAGTTAATATTTCTTGGGAAGATAAGAGAGCAGAAATGTCTTTTTTATTAAATACTTCTAGAACACATAATGAAATAGCTTATTCAAAAGATATGAAAGTTTTTATTTATTTAATCAAATTAATAAGTTTTCAAAATTTGCAACTTAATAGATTGTATACGGAGACCTTTTCATTTAGAAAGAATCATATAAATGTATTAGAAAATTGTAATTTCAATTTTGAAGGGGTTTTAGTAAATCATAATGTAATCAATGGTAATTACGTTAATTCAATCATGCATGCATCAATTAATAATGAAAGAACTTAAAAATAAACGAATTTTTATATCCGGAGGAGCAGGAGTTATTGGATCTGAGATGGTAGATATCTTAACTAATCATGGTGCAATAGTTTTAGCGGGAGATTTAAAATCCAAACCTATAGGTTTTGAAAATATAGAATATTGGCAAGGAGATCTTAATTACATAACTTATGAAAAAATAAACAATTTCCAACCTGAATTATTTTTTCATTTAGCTGCCACTTTTGAGAGATCCGAGGAAACATATGGGCATTATGAAGAAAATTATTGGCATAATATTAGACTTAGTAATTATTTGATGGGCATCTTACGAAAGATCAAATCAATCAAGAAAGTAATTAATGCTTCAAGTTACTTAATTTATAAAAAAGATTTATATAACTTTGAAAGACCTTTAAAAAAACCTATTAAACTTAAGGAAACAGATCCAATTAAGCCTAGAAACCTTACTGGGATGGCAAAATTAGCCCATGAAATTGAATTAAATTTTTTATCAAATTTTCATTCAAATCAATTTACATCAATATCAGCTAGAATATTTAGAGGATATGGAAAAGGATCTAAAGATGTTATTTCTAGATGGATTAAAAATGCCTTAAATGGTGAAACAATAAAAGTATATAATAAAGAAAATATTTTTGACTATATTTACGCTAGAGATACTGCTGAAGGTTTGATTAGACTCTCACTAACTAATTATGAGGGTATCGTAAACTTGGGTACGGGTAATTCCAAAAAAGTAAGTGACATAGTCAATATATTAAAGCACTATTTTAAAGATCTATCAATTGAATATCAAAATCCTAAAATTGGATATGAATCTTCAGAGGCTGATATTTCTAAACTCTCTAAAATAATAAGATGGAGTCCTAGATACTCAATAAAAAAAACAATACCTATAATAATCAATCATGAAAAAAATAAAAATAATAAGATAAAAATTTATAAAAATATCCTTATTACCAGCCTATCAAATAAATTCCCACTTATCAATGCCGTAAAAAAATCTGTACGTAAAATTAACCCTAACATTAAAATTTTTGGTGCAGATAGTTCAGAAAATATTTTAGGAAAACATTTTGTAGATAAATTTTGGAAAATGCCCTCTATAAATAATCTAAATATTACGAGTTTAGAAAATTATTGTAAAGATAACAAAATTGGTATGATTATACCTACAAGAGATGGTGAATTAGAATATTTATCAAAAATAAAAAATAGACTCCAGAGAAAAGATATTAACATAATGGTATCAAATACTAAAAGTGTTAAAGCATGTTTAGATAAATTACATTTTTCCTTAATATCTAATATTAACTCTATACCCTCATATACTGACATAAATCTAATCAATGAAAATCGTGTTGTGATGAAGGAAAGACATGGAGCAGGGGGAATCAATATTAAAATTAATATTACAAAAGAAAAAGCCATTCAAAAAAGTAACGAACTGAAAGAGCCTATTTTTCAACCTTATTTAGAAGGACGTGAGATAAGTATAGATGCTTACGTAACTTCTCAAAAAAACATAAAGGGTATTATTTTACGTTACCGCGATTTAATAATTAATGGAGAATCACAAATCACAACTACATTTATTAATGAAAAAATAAGAAATAAAATAAAAAAAATAATAAAAAAGCTTGATTTATATGGGCATATAGTTCTTCAAGCTATTATTACAAATGAAGGCAAAATTAATTTAATAGAATGTAATCCCAGATTTGGTGGAGCATCTACAGTTTCAATTAAAGCTGGTTTAGATTCCTTTTATTGGTTTTATCTTGAAAGTATTGGTGTGAATTTGGATTCAATTTCTTTTTTAGAAAGCGCAAAACCAGTCAAACAGATTAGGATACCTAAAGATATTTATAAATGATAATTGTTTTTGATATGGATGAGACTCTTTATGATGAATTTACTTATGTCAAAGATTCATTAAATGCAGTTGCTTTGTATCTTTCTTTAAAATACACAATCAATTTAGATAGATTAAAAAGTGAACTTCTCTATGAAATAAAAATCAACGGTAGAGGAAAAACTTTTGATAATGTATTAAAAAAGAATAGTATTTTCTCAAAAAAAGAATTGAATAATTGCATTTCAGTTTATAGAAAAAATACTCCTAAGATTAATATTTATGATTCAGCCAAACTAGTACTTGAAAAGTTATCTTCATCAGCAAAATATTTAGTAAGTGATGGTAATAAGTTAGTTCAGAATAATAAAGTGAAAGCATTAGATATAAGTAAATATTTTAAAAAAATTTTTTTAACTCACAATTATGGACGTGATCATGCTAAACCATCAACATACTGTTTTAAAATTATTAAAAATCTAGAAAATTGTTCCTGGAATGAAATGGTTTATATTGGCGATGACCCTACTAAAGACTTTGTCGCTTTAAATCCTTTGGGTGTCCAAACGATTAGAATACACAAAGGAAGGTTAAAAGATTTAAAACCTGGGAAAAAATTTGATGCAAAATATCATATCAAAGATATTTATGAAGTAATTAATTTAATGAAGAGGTTTTAATGAAAAGTTTGAAGATTGAAAATAAAAATATTAGTTTGAATAACAATCCATTTATAATTGCGGAAATGTCAGGAAACCATAATCAATCACTTGATAAAGCTTTACAAATAGTAACGGCAGCAGCAGAAAGTGGAGTTCATGCCCTCAAACTCCAAACCTATAAACCTGAAACAATAACTCTAGATATAAGAGAAAGAGAATTCTTAATTAAAGATGAAAAAAGTCTTTGGAAAGGACAAAGTTTATATGATTTATATGAGATTGCTCAAACACCTTGGGAATGGCATCAACCAATAATAGAAAAAGCAAACAAGTTAGGATTAATTTGTTTTAGTTCACCCTTTGATGAAACTGCTGTTGATTTTTTAGAAGAATTAAATGTTCCTGCCTACAAAATTGCCTCTTTTGAGATAAATCATTTGCCTCTTATTGAAAAAATTGCATTGACAGGTAAGCCTGTGATAATCTCTACAGGCATGGCCTCTATTAATGATATTGAACAAGCTATTAAAATATTAAAAGACCATAATTGCTTAAATTTTGCCTTATTAAAATGCACAACCAGTTATCCAGCATCTCCAAAAAATAGTAATATTAAAACAATCCCTCACATGCGAGAACTCTTCCAATGTGAAATTGGCCTTTCTGATCACACAATGGGAATTGGAGCTTCTATTGCTGCTATTTCACATGGAGCGACAATAATTGAAAAACACTTTACAATTGATCGAAGTAAAGGTGGGGTAGATTCACAATTTTCTTTAGAACCAAATGAAATGAAGGCATTGGTTATTGAGTCAAAAAGAGCTTATCAATCATTAGGTAAAGTCACCTATGGTCCAACTAATGATGAAAAAAATTATACTAAACATAGAAGATCAATTTATTTTAAAAAGGAAATTAAAAAAGATGAAGTTATAAAATCTGACTCAATTAAAATTATTCGTCCAGGTTTAGGTTTAGCCCCAAAAAATTTTTATAAAGTAATTGGAAAAAGAGCAAAAGATTCCATCAAGAGAGGGACTCCCGTAAATTGGAATTTGCTTTATTAATTTTAAAAATAATTTATTTTTTTATATTTTCTAAGAAAATAATTATACTAATTCGTAAATCAAATATTGACAATTATTTATCTATACATGACCAATTATAATATTTAATTCATACTATTATATCTTTTACCAACTTTTTAATTACCAATATAATTTCCAACCATTTTTATAAATATCAATTATAAAAGCTAATCTTTCTTCAAAAGGTAAAAGAGTTTTATTTAGATGAAATTATAATCAGTTAAATAAAAATTATTTTTTTATCTATATTTTACTATTATAATCAATAAATCTTTCTACACTAATATTTTAAAGCTCATATAAAAAATATATTAGAATAATTACATCTTACCATAAAAATTTCTAACACAATTAATTATTTTATCCTGATTCCTTTTTTGTAAACCAGGAAATAAAGGTAACGATAATGCATATTTATAATAATTCTCAGCAATTGGAAAATCACCTTTTTTAAAGCCAAACCTTTTTTGATAATAGGGTTGGAGATGGATTGGAATATAATGAACCTGAGTAAAAATATTATTTTCTCTCAAATAGTCATATAACTCTAATCTTTTTTTACATTGAATAATATATAGGTGATAAGAATTATTTTGATCATTTTTTGGATGTTTTTGATGATCAACACTTTTTAAATCTGAAAAAAATGAATCATACCTGCCCACAAGGTTTTTTCGTCTTAAAATCCATTTATCACTCTTTTTTAATTGTTCTATACCAATAGAAGCTTGAATATCTGTTAATCGATAATTATATCCAAGTTGATTCATTTCATAAAACCATCCACCTTTATCTATTTGATTATTTAAAGCCTTATTCATACCATGACTCCTTAATAATAATAATTTATTATAGAGAGATTTACTATTTGTAGTTATTGCACCACCTTCCCCAGTTGTAATAGTTTTTACAGGGTGAAAACTAAATGTAGTCAAATCTGAGTATGAGCAATCTCCAACAGTTCTAATTATTCCTGAACTATCTTTCCATTTACCTCCAAATGCATGACATGCATCCTCGATAACCCATAGTTTGTTTCTATTAGCAATAGATTTTATCTTTTCCATTTCGCAAATAACCCCACCTAAATGGACTGGGATAATGCCCTGGATAGATTTTTCTTCTTTGAGTTTAGTCGTGATTTTTAAAGGATCTATCAGAAATGTATCTTCCTTGATATCAACAAATAGCGGTTCATTACCTACATAAACTATTGAATTTGCAGTTGCTAAGAAAGTAATAGGAGTTGTTATCACTTTTGAGGGTTTTGATTTAGTTAACACTAAATTTGCCAAATGTAGTGCAGCAGTTCCATTAGATACAGCAACTGCGTACTTAGACCCACAATAATTTGCTAATTTTTGTTCAAACTCTTCAATTTTAGGACCTTGGGTTAACCAATCTGACTTTAAGACTTTAGTTACAGAATCAATTTCTTTTTTATCTATTGATTGCTTGCCGTAAGGAATCAATTTTAGATATCCGATTGAATCTGTTTTTTTAATTCTTCAACAGTTAAAAAGTTTTTATTTGTTTCACTATTATATTCAAACCCCTCAGAACACATTTGGCCAGGATTGCTGGAGCTATTTTTCATAAAATCATTAATATCCCAAAGAAGCATAGATGGTAAAATAACATAATAATTTTCAAACTCAACTGTACTGATAGAGTCTGTCTTAGTAATCATTTCTTCATGTACCTTTTCACCAGCTCTTATACCAACTATTTTAATTGGCAAGTTTGGAGCAATAGATTTTGCAAGTTCAAGAATCTTATAACTAGGAATTTTTGGAACAAAAATTTCTCCTCCCCACATCAACTTTAAGCACTTTAAGACAAAATCAACTCCTTGATCTAGCGTAATGCTGAATCTTGTCATTTTTTTGTTAGTAATAGGCAAAACTTTTTTTTGCTTTTTGAAAAAGGGGACAACTGATCCTCTACTTCCAAGGACATTCCCATAACGAACCACTGAAAACTTTATATTTTTAGTACCTTTATAATTATTTGCAGCAACAAAGAGTTTATCTGAAGTTAATTTTGTCGCACCATACAAGTTAATTGGAGCAGCTGCTTTATCTGTACTTAATGCAATAACTCTAGAGACGCCCATTTTAATACTTGCATCAATTACATTTTGAGCACCTATTATATTCGTTTTAACAGCTTCAAATGGATTGTACTCAGCGGCGGGTACTTGCTTAAGTGCAGCAGCATGTATGACTATGTCAACTTCAAACATAGACATTTCCAATCTACTATAGTCTCTTACGTCTCCAATATGATAACGCATAGGAGTTGTACTATCATCTGGAAGAAGTTGTTGCATTTCATACTGCTTCAATTCGTCTCTACTGTAAACTATAATTTTATTTGGTTTATATCTATCTAGAAGAAATTTAATTAATCTTTTCCCAAAAGATCCTGTCCCACCAGTAATTAATATATTTTTTTTATTTAGCATATTAGATAAGGAATGAAGCTAATTTTAAATCTTCAAAGTCATCAATGTCTACAGCCCAATGTTGATCTTGTATATAAAATTTAGTTTCTTGCTCAATAATAAAGTCATTGTATTTCTCTAAGAAATTTACTGATGAAATGTAAAACCCACCATCTATAAAATAGAAATTATCCTCATATTCTTGTCTTCCTAATGGTCGAACTTTTGGTTTAGATAAAAAAGACCATTCTTTTTTCGTTTTAACAATACATTCATATGGATGTTCACGCATCTTAGTAACACTTGCAACGGAAAAATGATCCCTTTTTGAATGTCTTTCTAAAGCATTTAGAATATCGCTGGTTTTTCTTATTGGTGAAGTAGGTTGTAATAAAAGTACAATCTCTGGTGAAATATTTTTATCATTTAAATAGTTTAATCCATCCCAAACACCATCAACTATTAGGCTCTTATCACCTGAAAGGTTTTTAGGCCTAACATAATCCATTTCAATACCTTGATTCTTACAATAATTATGGATATCATTATCATCAGTTGAAACTAACAATGACCATTTATAATTTTTACTTTTTATAAGTGATTTTGCCGTTTTTAGTGTGTAATACAGAAGAGGATGACCATTTAAATCAATTAGATTTTTACCCGGGATACCCTTAGATCCACCTCTGGCTGGGATATAAACCAGTACCTTCAATTGTGAAAAAGTTTCTTCCCAAGCTCAGAATATTCGACTACAGACTTACTAAGCCAAATTGGAATTGCTATAGATCTTTCTAAAATTTTCTTTGTTTTTTTAGTTCTTAATATCGTTTTCTTATTTAAGGCATGATCCCAAAAAGCAGAGCAATGCCATTCTATAGCATCTGGTAAATTTTTTGTCCCAAACATCTCTTTAGTTAGAATATTTATATATTTTTTTTTGATTTCTTCATTCTCTACAAAAAAAATCAAGGTATCATATACTGGTTTGCTTCCTTTAGGAATTTTTCGAAGTAAAACATTATCTGGGACATATTTTAGAAGTGCATTATATCTCTTTTCATTTTCTTCTAAAATAAAATCTAGTTTTTTTAATTGTTCTTTACCAATTGCGCCTTGTAATTCCGTCATTCTATAATTAAAACCGTATATAGTTTTTGTATCTTGCCCCCTAGGGTATTTAGGATTATTTTCATGTCCATGATCATGATATTCTCTCGAATATTTATCAATTGATGAACTATTCGTTACAACCATACCTCCTTCCCCACAAGTGATTACTTTCCCATAGTCATAACTAAACACACCCACATCTCCAATACAACCTAAAAATTTATCGTTATATTTTCCTCCAACGCTTTCGCAATTATCCTCTAACACCTTAAGTTTGTGTTTTTCTGCAATTTTCATTATTGTATACATATCAGCAGGAACTCCAAGCATATGAACGGGTAATATCACTTTAGTTTTATTTGTAATTAAAGATTCACAATCTTGAGGATCCATATTTAAAGATTTATCAACATTTGCGATTATAGGTATCGCTCCACAATCTAAGATAGCTTCAATAGTTGCAATAAAGTTAAATCCTTGGGTAATTACTTCATCACCAGGTCTTATACCTAAAGCCATTAAGGCAATTTTAATCGCGGCAGTGCCCGAAGATACTGCTAACGAAAACTTACAATCAAAATAATTTGATACATTAATTTCAAATTCTCGAACATGAAAGTTTTTTCTTTTCTTATCAAATCCATGCGCAAATAATACACCACCATCCCGAAAGATTTGATTAACAGCTAGTCTTTCTTCTTCACCAATTATTTCGAATCCTGGCATTTTTAAATCCTTTTTTTTTTAAATTAAATTTTTACAAATAAGTTAGAGACTCTATCAAGATCAATTTTAATTGGATTATAATTAAATGCTTCACTTGATCTTATCGCAAATTCATTAAATCCTTTCAGATCACT
>CEUA01234552.1_pt1 | contig 22948 bp, 20 predicted proteins | sample 361541 | NCBI WGS metagenome assembly CEUA01 (sample SAMEA2623079, study PRJEB7988) | marine metagenome | isolation source: saline water (ENVO:00002010), including
GGGTGTAGCCAAGCGGTAAGGCAACGGGTTTTGATCCCGTCATGCGCAGGTTCGAATCCTGCCACCCCAGCCATTAAAACAATAAAACTATAGGAGTAAAATTTGAATACTGAATCAATAACTATATTCTCCGGAAATGCTCATAAGTTATTAGCAAATAATATAGCTAAAAACCTTCACTTACCAATTGGAAAAATTTTAGTTGATCGCTTTAGCGATGGAGAAGTTAACTTAGAGATAATGGAAAATATTAGAGGCAAGGATGTATTTATAGTTCAACCAACTTGCCCTCCTGGAAATGATAATTTAATGGAATTATTAGTTATTGCAGACGCCTGTCAGAGAGCGTCTCCAAATAAAATAACTGCCGTAATACCATACTTTGGATTTGCAAGACAAGATAGAAGACCACGGGCTAGCAGAGTACCAATAACAGCAAAGTTAGTAGCAAATCTAATTTCTAGCTCAGGTATAAATAGGTTGCTTACATTAGATTTACACGCTGACCAAATCCAGGGTTTTTTTGATATTCCTGTTGATAATGTATATGCATCTCCAGTCTTATTAGGTGATGTATGGAAACAAAAACTCGAAAACATTGTGGTAGTTTCTCCTGATATTGGAGGTGTAGTTAGAGCAAGAGCTCTTGCCAAGAGGCTTGATGATGCAGACCTTGCTATTATTGATAAAAGAAGACCTAAGGCAAATACGGCACAAGTTATGAATATTATAGGGGAGGTAGAAGGGAAAACCTGTGTCATGATAGACGATTTAATTGATACAGCTGGAACTCTATGCGAAGCAAGTAAGGTGCTGAAGGAAAAAGGAGCTATAAAAGTGTTAGCATATATAACCCATCCAGTACTCTCAGGCAGCGCTATTGAGAGAATTACCAAATCACCGCTGGACGAGCTAGTAGTTACAGATACAATACCGCTTAATAAAGAAGCCAGTAATTGCAGTAAAATTAGGCAATTAAGTGTTGCTGAGCTGTTAGCTGAGACTATTAGAAGAATCACAGATGGAGAATCAGTAAGTTCTCTGTACCTGGACTAGCCTACTCTGCTATTATTCAGCGCCTAGAAGGAGTTTTTAATGAATAATGAAAGTAATTTTGAGCTAAGTATAGAAATGCGGGATGTGACTGGGAAAGGTCATATTAGACGCCTTAGAAAAAATGGGGATATTCCTGGAATTATCTATGGTGGCAAAGAAGAGCCTAAAACAATATCGATCAATCATAATCAGCTCATTCAAAAAATGCAAAATGACAGTTTCTATACTAGTATTCTAAAGCTCAATTTAGGTGAGATCTCAGAATCTGTAGTAGTAAAAAATGTCCAGCGCCACCCGGCTAAAAGAAAAATCTTACATATGGATTTTCAAAGAATTCTAGAAGATCAAAAAATTACCCTTAATGTGCCTATTAGATTCTTGAATGAAGAGAATGCAATAGGTGTGAAAATGCAAGGTGGTGAAGTTGCTAAAATTATTAATGATATTGAAATATCATGTCTGCCAAAAAATCTTCCTGAATATTTAGAAATTGATATTTCTAATTTAGAGCTTAATCAATCTTTACACGTTTCTGACTTAAATCTTCCTGATGGTGTAGAAATTAATTTGTTAATTCAAGAACAGAATAATGCAATTGTCTCAATTAATCCTCCTAGAAGAGAAGAAGAGGAGACTGTTATTGAAGATACTGAAGTCGCTGAAGAAGGTGGAGAAGTCGATAGCCCTTCTGAAGAAAGTGATTCTGATTCTGAATCTTCAACTGAGTAATTTTTCTTTATAAAATGAATGAATCTATTAGTCTAATTGTAGGGCTAGGTAATCCAGAAAACGAATACTTAAATACAAGGCATAACATTGGATTTAATTTTGTTAATTATTTATCAGAATATTATAAAAAAGGCTTTTTAGTAGAAAAAAGATTTGAATCTGAAATTATAGATATATCTATAGAATCAAAAAAAGTATTTTTAATTAAACCTTTAAATTATGTTAACAATAGCGGTAAATCTGTATCGTTATTTTCTAATTACTATAAAATCAAACCAGAAAATATTTTAGTGGCACATGATGACTTAGATCTTATTCCTGGTATATCTAAATTAAAATTTTCAGGAGGCCATGGTGGTCATAATGGGGTTAGAGATATCATTAATTATATAGGAAAAGATTTTTGGAGATTAAAGATAGGAATAGGACATCCAGGATATGGAAATAAAGATAAAGTAACAAAACATGTATTAGGAAAATTAAAAAAAGAAGAGATATTTGCAATTAATAATTCAATCGAAAACTCAGTATCAGCTTTGTGCAAATTTCTAACAAAAGGATCTGAGTATGCCATAAAAGAACTTCATAACATTAAACTAAAAATAGACACTTAGGATAAAAAACTCTTGAATATTAAATGCGGAATAGTAGGGCTACCTAATGTTGGAAAATCTACACTTTTTAATGCTCTAACTGAATCTAGTATACCTGCAGAAAACTATCCTTTTTGTACTATAGATCCTAATATAGGGATCGTTGAGGTGCCTGATTTGAGACTTAACGCGATATCGCAGATTGTTAATTCACAAAATATAGTGCCTACATATCTAGAATTCGTTGACATTGCAGGACTCGTTTCTGGTGCGTCTCAAGGAGAGGGGTTAGGTAATAAGTTTCTATCTCATATTAGAGAAACTGATGCAATTATCCAAGTTGTTAGATGTTTTAATGACAAAAATATCTCTCATGTTTCTGGAGCTATTGATCCGATAGATGATATAGAAACTATTAATACAGAGTTGATTTTGGCTGATATTGATACAATTAACAAGGCCTTAATAAAATCTGAAAAAAAAATAAAAACAGGTAATAAAGATGCTATAAGCTGGCACCAAATTTTGAAAGATGTACTTATAGAATTAGAAAAAGAGATTCCATTTAGAGATATTCAGTTATCAGATGAAGAAAAATTACTGACTAAGCAGCTCAATCTAATTACTTCTAAGCCAATGATGTATGCTTTTAATATAGATGAAGATATATCTGATTCTAAATCTAACCTTCATGATAAAGTTATAAATAGCTCAGAGAGAACTAATATAATAAAAGTTTGTGCAAGTATAGAATCTGAACTTGTCAAACTAAGTATATCTGATAGAAAAGAGCTAATGTTAGAACTTGGGATAGAGGAATCAGGATTAAGTAAAATGATTAGATTGGCTTATGATTTACTTGGCTTAGAAACTTTTTATACAGCAGGCCCTAAAGAAACAAGAGCTTGGCCTATAAAGAAAAATTCAATAGCATATGATGCTGCTGGTGTAATACACACAGACTTTCAAAAAGGATTTATTAAGGCTGAAGTTATTAGCTATGAGGATTTTATAAAATATAAAGGTGAAATAAAAGCCAAAGAAGCTGGTAAGTTAAGGCTAGAGGGTAAAGAATATAAGCTCTCTAATGGCGATATAATCCATTTCAGATTCAATGTTTAAACAAAAACAGAGTATTATGAAGCAACATCAATAATTGTATACCACAGAAACTGAACAAGCCCGATTATTGAATCTTTCAATATTCTTTCATCATCGCCATGAGCTCCGCCAGGACCGTTAATATCGCTCTGGGTTCTCAAAGGTCCAAAACCATAGCACTGAACACCTTTAGCTCTTATCTGTGCCATATCGGTTGCTCCAGTCATCATGGTAGGTAAAGTTACTGCATTTGGGTACATCTTTTCTACGGTTCTTTCTAAAGACTTAAACATCTCACTTTCAATACTAGAAGGAGGACTTGATGGTCTATAAACCTCTTCAGGAAATATCTCTACTCTATTATCATCTATTATACTCTCTATTATCTTATAAAAATCTTCTGGAGATTGATCAGGTAATCCCCTTATATCTATGGTTACTTCAGCGGTAGATGGTACAACATTTCTTCTAAATCCTGAATTTAGTATTGTAGGCGCTACTGAAGTTCTTAAGATAGAAAAATGAAGTGGCTCATTCAATTCAAAATAATTTTGGGCCTCATTTTGGGTATCTGGATTTAGGATCTTTCTGTACCATTCAGCATTCTCATCTGGTGCTATCGTAGCTAAACGCTCGAAATAGGCTCTTGTAGTCTCATTTAATCGCATAGGTGATCGCCAGGCTCCTATTTTTGCTAATGCTTGTGACAAAATGATAATAGCATTATCTTTTCTTGGCCTAGAACCGTGAGAAGACTCCCCAGTAGCAATAAGTGTAATTCTCATAGGAAATTTTTCGGTAGTAGTGATTGAAACATGACTTACTTTTCCATCAATAGATACTACTTCTCCACCTTCTGCTAAACAAAATTCAGATTGAATCTTATCCCAATGATTATCAACCATGTAATCAACACCAAACTTAGTGGTCCCCTCTTCACCTGATTCAGCTAAAAAAATAATATCTCTATCAAGAGTAATATTATGTCTCTTCAATAAAAGCATCACCATTGTAGCGGCAGTAATACTATCTTTATCATCTAAAGTACCTCTTCCATATATATAGCCATCTTTCTCTGTAGCAACGAATGGGTCAGTACTCCAATTTTCCCTCTGAACACCAACCACATCAGAATGTTCCATTATTAGAATGGGTCTCTTAGAGCCATTGCCATTAATCCTGGCAACAAAATTTGCTCTATCTGGATCTAGGAAATAAAGTGATGAATCAATACCTTCTTTATCAAAAATATCTTTTAAATAACTAGCTAACTCTGTTTCATTGCCTGGAGGGTTTGTAGTATTAATAGCTATAAGGTCTTTAAAATAAATTAAGGCCTCGTTGTTTACTTCTTTCCAATCTATAGAATCTTGTGAAAAACTAGTCTGAAAAGGAAATAAAAATAAAGAAATAACTAGGTATTTTCTAATAAAAATAAGAATCATAATAAGTCACCATTGATTATCGTAAACTAAATAATTTTTTTTCTCTTCCTATCTTGCGGTATATATTAATATATTTTGAACACATATTGCTAGAAGTTAATTCTGCAGCTACTTTTATTGCTTTTTTTGACATACTATTTCTAATTAATGGGTTATCTCTTAGGAATAAGATTTTTTCCTTTAATGTTTTTTTATCACCATGTTCAATTAAATAACCATTTATATTATCTTTAACTATTTCAGAAATACCACCTACATCTGAAGCAATTATTGGTAGTTCCTTTTGCATAGCATCTATAAGTATACTCCCTATGCCTTCTCTAAATGAAGGCAAAATAAATATATCAAAAATTGCTAAATAATCTCCCACGTTATCTACAAAGCCTGTAAAAGTTATATTTTTTAAACCTTTAGCTAATGCTTTGAAGTAATTTTTATCACGCCCTCCTCCAACTAAGAAAAAATGTATTTCTGGATATGTATCAGCCATGTTTTTTGCTACATTAATTATATCCTCTTGTCTCTTCTGATTATTATCTAAGGCACCGACATGACCAACTATAAATTTTCCTTTATAAGCTTCTTTTATTTTTTTAACATTATTAATATTAACTTCTAAATTGCTACAACAACTATGAACTACCTCCGTTCTAACTAAAGGATCAAAATTATTTATAACCTCTGCTACCTTTGCTGCCACACATGCTACATATTCTGCATTTCTATAAACAGCATGTGAAATAAAATTTGATTTAATTAAATTATCTACCCTTCTAGTTAATAAATAGGGATTTTTATAAAATAACTGAGATACATATGCTGCATAGGGACTTCTGCCTTCATGGCAATGAACTAGATCAGCCGACTTTAAATAATGTATCAAAGACAAAGGGTAGCCATTAGTCTCAATAACGTTAACTCCTAACTCACTTACTCTAGATGCTAACATCTCATTTTTTCTAGCTATTAAAGTTTGATCAATTGAGTATTGAGTTAACTCTTTGATAAGAAGCTCAGTCTGACGCTCGCCGCCCCTATATCCTCTGGATAAATTGATATGAGTTAATTTAATCATAGACTTAATAATACATAAAAATAGATTAATAAGTTTATATAATTATCGGATGAATAAATGAAATTTTTCTACTTAATAGATAGAATAAGGCAGTAGTGATAGAAAAAAGGAAGAAAAGTGTGTGGTTTTGTAGGTGGTACTGATAAAGATTGGGATTATAGGTCAGCGCTTAAATCAATTAGCCATAGAGGTCCTGATTCAGAAAAAATCTCATTAGAGGGAAAAATTAAAGTAGGTTTTAAGAGGCTTTCGATAATTGACCTTAGCGAAGATGCAAGCCAGCCAATGTATTCAAGAGATAAATCTGTATGGTTAGTATTTAATGGTGAAATATATGGATACCATAAAATTAGGAAAGAGCTAGAGCGGCTTGGTCAGAAATTTTATACAAATTCTGATACTGAAGTTATTTTAAATGCCTATATAGAATGGAAAGATAGTTTTATTGATCATCTAGATGGAATGTTTTCTATTGCGATATGGGATAATAAAATAAATAAAATTAAACTCTATAGAGATAGGCCAGGTATAAAACCTTTATATTATTTTTATAATGGTAAAAAATTTGCTTTTTCATCTGAATTAAAAGCTTTAGAGATTCTGTTAAAAAAAGAGAATTTAATAATAGATGAAACTGCCTTATATGACTTCTTAGGATACAAATATATACCTGATCCAAAATCTCTATACAAAAAATGCTATAAACTCCCTCCAGCACATTTTATTGAATTTGATCCAACAAATAATAGAATTACAGAAGCAAAAAAATATTGGCAACTAAATTGTGAGATAGATAATAAAAAGATTGGTATAAATGAATCATGTGAGGAATTAAGGTATTTAGTCAAACAATCTATACAAGATCAAATGATCTCTGATGTTCCATTAGGATTCTTTTTATCAGGGGGAGTAGATTCTAGTATAGTAACTGCTGTTGCATCCTCAATAGAAAAAAATATTTCTACTTTTTCAATAGGTTTTGAATCTGATAAAGGATCAGAAACAAAATTTTCAAAGATAGTAGCCAAGCAATTTAATACTAATCATCACGAAAAAATCTTATCTCAATCTAATACAAAAATGCTATTACCTAATTTAAAAAATTGGTTTGATGAACCTTTTGCTGATGAATCTGCTATGCCAACGTTCTTAGTCTCTAAAATTGCTAAGGATAAAGTAAAGGTTGTTTTGACAGGAGATGGTGGTGATGAAGTTTTTGGTGGCTATAGAACCTACCCTAGATTTATTCGCTATAATAAATTACCTTCTTTAAATAAAAGTTTTAACAACATAACATTCAAAGCTAGAGAGTTTTTTAATTATAATAAATCTATAAATAAGTTAATGGATAATATTGAAATGACATTTAATCAAGGATCGCTTTTATGGTCTATAATTATGTCGGGTATGATAAAACCATCCAAAAAAATATATGCTAAAGAGCTTGGTATACCAGATGATTATGATGATTGCTGGTTTTATAACAAATTCTGGCGTGAGAGCCTCCCTATAAGGACTAGGTTACAATTTCTAGACTTTCATACATACATGCCATGTATGGTTCTGACTAAAGTAGATAGAACAAGTATGGCAGTTTCTCTTGAAGCAAGAGTTCCGCTATTATCAAAAGATATAATTGAATTTTCTTTCTCTTTGCCAGAAAAGATTAGATTGTATAAAAATCAGTCTAAAGGAATATTTAAAGAGGCTTATCGAAATATTTTGCCCAACCAAATATTAGACAGAAAAAAACAAGGTTTTGGCTTGCCTAGTTACTATCTAAAGGATATAAATGAGGGTAGACCTATTCAAGAACATATACTTAATAATTTTCTACGTAAAAAGGCTAATTAGTGAGAAATAAATATTTTAAAGACCAGCTTATAAGATTGTTTCATTCTTTAGGTATAGATATCGGCCATAGAACTGATTATAAAGAATTAAAATATCTAATATCATTATTGACTCCATTTAAATCTGGCTTTGAGTTAATAAGACTGGGGCCGAAAGGTGATGGAGGCTACTTAATACCAAATGATCTTGAGGGTATAGATTATGCCTTCTCTCCCGGAGTATCAAATGAGTCAGGTTTTGAATTAGACCTAGCTAATTTAGGAATGGGTGTTTTTCTAGCTGATTATTCTGTTAATAACACAAAGCAAACGCATAATAATTTTGATTTTACTAAAAGGTTTATTAGCAGTCTTAGCAATGAAATATATATTACTTTAGACGAATGGATTAAAGAAAAGGCAGCTAACTATAATGATGACCTTTTATTGCAAATGGATATAGAGGGTGAAGAATTTGAGGTGATTACAAGTACTGCCTTAGATACATTGTCAAGATTTAGAATTATTGTTATTGAATTTCATTATCTTCAGGAGCTTTTAAATAGACAATTCTATAATATAGCTTCAAAAGCATTTAAGAAGCTTTTGCAGACTCATTCAGTAGTTCATATACACCCAAATAACCATTGTGGGTCAATAAAATTTAAGGATCTAGAAATACCCAGGGTAGCAGAATTTACATTTCTCAGGAATGATAGATTTAAGAATAAAGTTCGAGAAATTAAATTTCCTCATAAGCTAGACGAAGATAATCTTAAAAAAAGGAAGACGCTAGTGTTACATAAATGCTGGTATGATTTTTAAAAAATAATGACATTAGCCTTAGCACCACCTAGCCACCAAGAAACTTCACTAAACGTACTTAGATAGCTAGCATAAATATTTTTTGTCTTTGCTAGTATCAACATATCAATTAAATCCTCTTTAATTCCATCTTTAGAGTTCCAACTCTGAGAACGAATAGTTTTCCTTGGGAAAAAAATTATCCTATCTAATCCGTAAATTTTAGCTAATGATTCAATAACCTCTTCGCTATCGCTAACAATTAAGAACTTATTATTAGTTGCTCTATCCATAAGCTTTTTAAGTCTAATTATTGATGGTTTATAATATTTATTATAGCGATATGGATAATCTCTCCAAGTTCTTATTTGAATACCAATTGTTTGACTATCAATATTATCTTTAGACCATAAATCAGCCTGCTTCTTAATATCTTCATTAAATTTTATTTTTTGGAAAAGCTTTGAATATACCTCCCTAAAATAAAACGGTATTCTTTCATATTCTAAGTCAATATGCCTAGCATCAAGCCTAACTATTTTTTTTGAGTGAGTTTTAGGAAATAGCATGTATTTATATCTATCATTATCCTTTTTTGACAATCTCCAGAATAATTTTCCTATACCGCGAATTAATGGGTTTACAGGAGAACAAACTGTTGAAAATCTATATGGCAATAAATCCCTATCTTCAGATAGAATGGATAAGAGCCATGACTTATGAGTGATTACATCCTTAGGTATCGTTTTTATCTCGCAATTATTGGAAAATAAGTCATGAAAGCTTGCAGGCATTGAATTATTTACCTCCCAATAAACAAGAGGCTCTCTACTTATTCGCATTACTGATACCCATGATTTCAGCCTATTACCTAAGCCTCCATTCTCATTAGAAATAAGTATTGATTGTGTTTTTTTCATCATGATATTAATGTAACAACGCAAAAAAAATTTTACTAGTTTATAATTGTAAAATATTGGTGATGTAGCTCAGGCGGTCAGAGCGGCGGACTCATAACCCGCAGGTCGGTGGTTCAACTCCACCCATCACCACCAATAAAAGTTTTTTTATTAATTTTGTTTCCCTCCACCAGCAGCTTTATAGTTGCTATCAATATACCAACACATATATTCATACATTGAAATTGGTTTAAATTTAGAAGGATTATTCTTACCAATACAGCTTGGAAAAGGATTAGAAACGGTATCAGGATTTGGGTTAAAAAACATAGCCATTGAATACCTATCTTTAATAGGAGGAAGAACTCTATGAGGTGTAGCTAAAAATTTTCCATTCGACCACCTATTTAAAAATTCTCCAGTATTTATTACTATGCCATTCTCAACTGGATCAACTGGTATCCATTCCTTACCAGTAGAAAGAACTTGGAGACCAGGTACATCTGACATTGGTAATAAAGTCATAAAACTATGATCAGAATGGGGTGAAATTCCAAATTGATTAGCTTCATAATTAACAGCTGGGTAATAAGAGTTTCTAGTCCACCATAATGGGCTAGTAAAATGTTCAGAAAAATAATCTTTATCTAGTTCAAGCGCTCTAGCATATATTGGCAATAGCTTTAAAGCAAAGGTCGAGAGCTGTGATTGATATTCCAACATTGTAGACTTAAATCTTTTTAACCCACTAGGCCACTGATTAGGGCCTATAAAACGAAGTCCCTGCTTTATTAAAGTGTCGTTTTCTTCTCTTTCTCTAGCTAAGGTAAAAGTCTCATTTAAGTCAGGCTTGGTATTTTTGTTATATTTTGAGGTGACATAAACTGTTGATTTAGCAGGAATATAGCCTGATGATTTGTTATTTATTCTTAAAGCTAATTTCTCATCAAGTGGTAATTTAAAAAAAAGTTTTAACTCAGAGTATGCATCATCAATTATTTTTTTCGGTATACCATGATTAATTACTGTGTAAAAACCTATTTTTGTTTGCACATAAGAAATTTCTTCTGCAAACCTTTCTAAGCTACTCTCGTCATCATAAGAATATCCACTTAAATCAATGATAGGAATTTTATTAATCATATTCTTTTATTTAAAATGTTACTTAAGTGGCTCAACACCTACCTTCCTCATAAGCCATGGTTCTACAACCTCATTAAGTATCTTTCGCATTGTCCAAATTTCTGAGCGTCCTAGATGTCCACCAATAGGATTTACCCAAACATCTTTTGGATCCCCATTCTCCATTAACAAATAAAGATCAGAAATTGGCTGCTGAGAGTCTTGATGGCCATTTACTAAAAGCATTGGAGCGGAAGCTTGATCTATATATCCTCTATTAATCAAAGACAGTCTAGGACCGTAGGCAAGAAAATCTTCCATGCTATCTGTATCATAAACAACTGATCTAGCTGGAAATAAATCAAATAGGTATTCTTCGCTAAGTAAAGCTTTTCTTTGCCAGTCTGGCTGAAAATAGCCATGAACTTGAACCCCATGAACGGCTGAGCCCTTAATCCTATCTTTCTCTATATAAGCAAGTAAGGCAGCCCAATATCCACTCCAGCTTCTTCCTTGAATGGCAATGTTATTAGAATCAATCTCGTCCCTTGTTTCTAGATAATCTAAAGCAACAGAAAATACTCTTTCGGAACCTATATCTATCAGAACTGGAGACTCTCCGGTACCAGGCATATCCATAGCAAAAACAGCTATTCCATTTCTTATATAATTATCTGTACCAGCTATAATATCCTCTTTCCTAGAATCAAGCCCATTCAATGCGAAAATTAATGGGACTGGATTACTGCTTGATGGAATTCTTAGATAGGCAATAATATTTGAATCTTCAAATGGGATGACTACTCTTTCAACAGAAGGCTCTAATAGCTCTCCATATTTTAAGAAAGCTTTTATCCCTTTTTCATAAGATAATCTCTTACCGTCAGAATGTTTTTCTGTAGGCCACCTGCCAACGTTATAGTTTCTCCAAGCAAGAAAATAATCCAATTCTTTATCAATGCCTATATTTTTTCTAGCACTTTCCATCCAATAGTCGCCATTTTCCATCCAGATAGAAGCCCAAAGATCTTTATCAGGGCTATTAAATTTAGACATCGCTCTTTCTGCATCTTCCATAAGAATGCCTGTAATAGGATTAAGATTATTAGCCGCCCTCCTAATTGTCTCTTTCTTTAACTCATCTAAAGACCTTGGTCCCCAATCTTGAGCATAAACAGGATTGAAAAATGGTAGCAAACAGAAAAAATAAATTATTAATTTTATATTCATATCTTTGAACTCTTTTTTTAAATATTAGCCTTTAGCACTAACAATTTTACCATCGAAAACTAATGGATTAGCTGCACACAGTATAAATGCTATTATGCAAGGAATATCCCCGCGATTTTCCCAATCATGTATTGTTCCTCTTTGAACTAAAACATCACCCTGCCTTAAATGCACTTCTCCATCATCAAGACCCATATAAATCTCTCCTGATAATACTACAGCATAATCGATAGATTCTGTTCTATGATTTCTAGGAGCTACTCCAGGATCATACTTACCAATTCTAAAAACTGTTCCATTAGGGTCAGATGTAGCTAGGGTTCTCTTTGATCCGTCCTCTTTTATTTGATTATCTGCTGGAAATATTCCAGTTGACCATATAGTAGTTCTTTGGTGGCCACTTCTACTTGATTGCGACTTAGTATTTATCTCATCAATATCGACACGTGATCTACCATCAGGATAATGACCAGTGACCACTCTCCTTATTTTTAATTTTTCTCCTACCTTTTGATTAAATATATTTGGTTTAGGAGAGCTATTAGAGCTAGAGTGATTGCTTAGAAAAGAGAGCCCTAAAAAAGAAGAGAAGGCTATAAAACCTCTTCTGCCTATTTTTTTAACTTTGTTCATGAAATTCTCCTATCAGCTTTTGCTGCAAAAATAAAATCACTATCAGTCAATCCATCTATTTTATGTGTCCAAATTTCAATTTTACAAATTCCCCAACTAATATAAATATCAGGGTGGTGATTTTCTTGTTCTGCTATTTCAGCAATCTCATTGGCAAGCTTCATGGACTGATTGAAATTCTCAAGCTGGACTGATCTTTGTAGATGGCCTAAATTATTCAAAGACCAGTCTTCATGTAGCTCAGCTAACAATTTTTTTATTTTCTCCTCCTCAAGCGGAGGAACGTTGCCTGTACATGCAATACATTTTTGATCTGCTAAACTCATGCTCTTCCTTATTGTATTTGATCACCTATAGAATATAGCATTAGTTTCAATAATAAAAAATTAAACTCATTAAGCTAGCCTAGATTCTTTAGATATTTATCAATAAAGGCTAGAATAACTAGAATAATTATTTTTATGTAAAATCTTATTAAGTGCTTAATAATAAAATCTTAAATCTATTATTTCTACTTTATATTCCTAGTTTAGCCATGGGAGAAAATATCTCATGCATCGCTAATATAGATATTAATAAAATAGGTACCCCAATAGAAAGTAATCTAGAAAATATCAATTCAGGTTTTGATGAATTAAAGATAATTGTTGGAACAATGGACTTATCTAACCCTGAAAGAATTGAGTTATTTGATAGAGTAGAGTTTAGATATGGAGATAAAATTTTATCGGCAACAGAAGCTGCGTATGATGATGAAAATAAAAGCGTTGAAGCTAATGGTTCAGTAGATTATGTGGATTCTAATATTCATGTCTATGGAGAAATAGCAGAAATTGACACTAATAATGAAGAAATTAATTTCTTTAATTCTGGTTTTGAATTAATTAATGGTTCTGCTAGAGCAAGAGCTAAGAATATCAAAATTACCAATGATGAAACTATAACTTTATCTGGAACAGATTTTACCACTTGTCCTGAAAATGAAGATGACTGGAATATAAATGCATCAAATATCAATTTAGATATTTCAGAAGGATTTGGCGATGCTAGAAATATAACATTAAATTTTAGAGGCATACCAATTTTATACTCTCCATATTTTAATTTTCCAATTAGTAACAAAAGAAAAAGCGGTATCCTTATTCCAAAATTTTCTGAAAGAGATAAAACTGGAACAGATATATCTATACCATATTATTTTAATATTGCTCAAAACTATGATTTAACTTTTGAACCAAGAATAATGAGTAAAAGAGGATTGCAAATTAATAATGAATTTAGATATCTTACAGAACTAGGTGAAGGTATATTAGATTTTGAGTACTTAGCCAAAGATAAAATTAGTAAAAAACAAAGAGGTAGTCTTAATTTTACCCACAGTTCTATTCTTGGAAAAAATTGGTACTTAACTGCTGATATAGCAAATATATCTGATGACATGTATTTTGAGGATTTATCTAATAGCCAAAATATAGCAAGTCAAACGCACCTTAAAAGAAATGTAGGGATTAAATATAGCTCTAAAAATTGGTTTTTCTCTACAAGTTTCAGAAATTATCAAACTATAAACCCATCAATTAGTCATTCTGATAGACCATACGACTATAAGCCTCAAATGCTACTTAATGGTTATTGGGAAAAAAATAAACTTTCTCTACAAAGTAAAAATGAAGTGGTAAATTTTGCTAAGGATGGTGCCCCTATAGGATGGAGAATAAATAGCAACCAGGAAATTGGAGCTTTATTAAATAAGAATGGTATTTATTTTAATCCTAAACTTGCTATAGATCATACAAATTATCGCCTAAAAAATGTTGCTAACAAAAAACACTCTAGAACTATTCCTATATCAAGCATTAATATTGGTGTAAATTTAAATAGATCAATATATAAAGAAAAATACTACCAAACCCTTGAACCAAAAATCTTATTAACTCACATACCTTATATTGATCAAACGAACTTTCCAATATTTGATACAATCGTTCCAGATTATAGCCTTATCCAGCTGTTTAGAAGTAGGCAACACTTGGGAATTGATAAGATTGCTAACACTAAGCACTTAAGCTTTGGAATTACTTCTAGAATTATCCAAGGTAAATCTGGTAAAGAAAGAATTACTGCTACAATAGGACAAACAAAATACTATGAAGATCAAAAAGTTGGTCTGCCAGGAGAGACTCTCAACAAAAAAGGGGATTCAGATCTAATTGGCCAATTATCACTTTATATGGATAATAACTGGAGAATGAATTTAGGCTATAGCAAAGGAAGCAATAATAAAAAAAATGAAAAAATTGAAGCTAGTTTTCAATACTCACCAAAAAATAATCAACTGATACAATTTTCATATAGATCTAGACAAGAATTATTAGAGCAAATAGATATTGCAGCTGTATGGCCAATTAAAAAAAAATGGAATTTCATTGGACTATATAGTTATTCTTTTTTTGAAAAAAAGTCATTGGATCAATTTTTTGGCTTAGAATATGAATCATGCTGTTGGCGAACAAGATTGGTTGGTAGAAAGTATATTAGTAGAAGAAATGGTGAGCTTGATAGCTCTATATCAATACAATTTCAACTTAAAGGGATAACAGATAATGTTAACTCTTCTTTAGATATGGTTAATCGTGGTATTCTTGGTATTCAAAATTATTTAGATAGGCTATAGAACATTGAAAAATAAAAATTTAATATTGCTAGGGATATATATATTCACTTTTTCTGAATACTCCCAATCTCAAACAAGAGAATTAGGTGGTGTAGGTGAAATGTTGGATGGTATTATCGTAATTGTTGATGAAGGTGTAGTACTAAGAAGCGAATTAAACGAAAGAGTGGAGATAGTTAAAGAAAATATCTTACTGGCGCAACAGGGTCTTCCTCCAGAACAAGTTGCTCCTATGCCTCCTCTATCAATCCTGGAAGAACAAGTCTTAGAGCAATTAATTCTCCAAGAAATTCAGCTCCAAAGAGCCGAAAGATTTGGCATTAGAGTTAATGACGAGATGATAAATTTAGCACTTAGTAATTTTTCAGCAGAATTAGGAATATCTCTAGAATTGCTCCCTGAAGCACTATTAGATCAGGGAATAGATTATATTGCGTATAGGGAAGAAACTAGAAATAGGATGATAATAGATCAGTTACAACAAAGAGATGTATATGCTAGAATAATTATATCTCCAAGAGAAGTAAGCCTATGCCTCCAAAAAAGCTCCTTGTCTTTAGCTGATGAAACTGACTACAATGTCTCACAAATATTAATCTCTCTTCCTTCTAATCCCTCTCAGTCTGATATTTTATCTGCAAAAAATACAATAGATAGGCTATATACAGAATTAGATGAAGGAGCAGATTTCTCACAATTAGCTATTACCTACTCAAACGGTCAAAATGCTCTTAATGGTGGAGATCTAGGTTGGAGAAAGGGTTCTCAATTACCAACTTTATTCAATGAAACAGTAATAAATATGCAAAAAGGAGAGTTATCTCAGCCTATACAAAGTGCAAGCGGATTTCATATAGTAAAATTAAATGAGGCTAGAGGGGTGACAGAGGTAATTGTTGATCAGATTAGAGCTAGACATATCCTTCTTCAAACTAATGAAATTCTAGATGATGATGCTACTCAACAAAAAATGAATGAAATTAGAAATCAAATAATAAGTGGCGATGACTTTTCTACACTAGCCCAAGCAATGTCTGAAGACAATACATCCGCTGTAGAAGGTGGAGATTTAGGCTGGGTAGAACCAGGTATATTTGTCCCGGAATTTGATGAGCAACTCAATTTATTAGAGCTTAATGAAATTAGCCAGCCTTTTAAAACAAGGTATGGTTGGCACATTGCTGAAATTACAGATACTAGAATATTTAATAACACAGAGGAAATAAAAGAAAGGGACTGTGCTGATCAAATAAGAGCTAGTAAAGCTGAAGAAGAACTTGAGCTATGGCTAAGAAGAATTAGAGACGAATCATTCGTTGAAAGTAAAATATAACTTCCTCGTGCTTTCTTAATCTTGAAATCATCAGAACCAATAATTATTCTTACATCTGGAGAACCAGCAGGTATAGGACCAGACATATGCGGAATGTTGGCTAAGGAAGAAATTAATAAAAGAATTGTCATAATTTGTGATCATGAGGTTATGCTATCAAGACTAAAGCTACTCGATCTTCAAGTGAAGATAAAAATTGTTAAGGAAATTCAAGAAACAGAAATTCATAAAAAAAATACAATACAATTGTTACATCTTTCAAAAAATAGTGATGTTAAAGCCGGAATATTAGATAAAAATAATTCTAAATATGTTTTAGACATGATTAATATAGCTACTCAGAGCTGTATAGATAATAAAAAAATTGGAATGATAAATTGCCCAGTACAAAAAAGTATCATTAATGAGTTTGGTTATAAATTTAATGGGCACACTGACTACATAGCTAAATTATGTGGAGTCTCAGTACCTCCCGTTATGATGCTTGCTTCTAATAATCTTAGAATAGCTTTAGCTACTACGCATATTCCTCTTAGAGAAATTGCTGATAATATAAATACTGATCAACTTAGAAATATTATAGAAACCCTACTTAATGCTCTAAGAGAAAGCTTTTCTATTAATAAGCCTAAAATAGCAATTCTAGGACTTAATCCGCATGCTGGAGAAAGTGGGTATCTAGGTAAAGAGGAAATAAATATAATTGAACCAGTAATTTCTGAATTCCGCGAAAAGAAAAATCTAATTGATGGGCCATTTCCAGCTGACACTGCCTTTAGCCCTAAAATGATAGACTATTACGATGCTTTTGTAGCAATGTATCATGATCAAGGTCTTCCAGTCTTAAAAGCCTTACATTTTGGCAGAATAGTTAATATTACTCTTGGGTTACCGATTACTCGGACCTCCGTAGATCATGGAACTGCACTTAATCTAGCTGGAACTGGAAAAGCAGAAATAAGTAGTCTGCTATTTGCCATAAATCAAACAGAAAAAATGCTTTACTCGATCTAAATGTCTTTAAATCCTAATAAAAGATTTGGGCAAAATTTCCTAGTTGATAATAATATTATAGAAAAAATACTAGAATCAATTAATCCAAGTAATAATGAAATTTTTCTAGAAATTGGTGGAGGAATGGGTGCTTTAACTTTTCCCTTACTAGAAAGATTAAACAAACTAAATGTTGTTGAAATCGATAAAAGAATGGTCGATATTCTAAGATCTGAAGAAAAAATAAATTTAAATGTGATTAAGGATAATGCACTAAATATTAACCTTAAAGATATAGTAAAAAAAAATAATGCTCTACGAATAGTAGGCAACTTACCTTATAATATATCTACTCCCCTTCTTTTTCACCTTCTTGAGCAAAGAGAAATGGTCAAAGATATGCATATAATGCTTCAAAAAGAAGTTGTTGATAGAATCGTAGCTAGTCCAGGAAATAAAAAATATGGGAGAGTTTCTGTCATGGTATCTCTATTTTGTGATACTGAAGTCTGTTTTAATGTTAGTCCAAATAGTTTTTATCCTATCCCGAAAGTATGGTCTACTTTCATTAAATTAAAAATAACAAAGAATAACAAATATAATATTATAGATATGAAAGAATTTGATAATTTAATTAGGCTAGTATTTTCAATGAGAAGAAAAACTTTAGGCAGATCTCTAAAAACAATAATGCAGAGAAATGATTTTATTTCAGTTGATATAGATCCTATATTACGTCCTGAAAATTTAGAAATATCTTCTTTTGTAAAGATATCAAATTATTTATTTAATAAAAATAAAAAAATAAAATGATGCTCAAGGCATTATCTAATTTAGGCTATATAAAGTTATGACTATATATGCTATTGGAGATATCCATGGATGCTCTAAATCACTTAATAATATTTTAGATAAAATTGACTTTAATAAAAATAAAGACGAATTATGGCTAGTTGGAGATCTAGTTAGTCGTGGTAAACAATCATTAGATGTATTAAGACAGGTAATTAATTTAGAAAATAATGTTAAAGCAGTTCTTGGAAATCATGATCTTTATTTATTATCAGTTCTAGCAGAAATTAATAAACCAAATCGTCATGATTATCTTGATGAAATAATTCAATCACCAGATAGAAATTCCATTACTAACTGGTTAAGAAGTCTCCCATTAATTTATTGGAATAAAAATCTTAATAAAGCTCTAGTCCATGCTGGTATTCCACCTCAATGGACGATAGATCAATCCCAAAAAAAATCAGATTTTATTAGCAATCAATTAAAAAGTAATAATTGGAAGTTTTTTTTATCAAGAATATTTGGCAACGAACCAAAAATGTGGTCTGAGAATTTAAATATTGATGAAAAGAATAGATACATTATTAACGCATTTACACGAATGAGATATTGTGACAATAAAGGCAATATTGATTTAGAAAATAAATGTGCGCCTGGTAAGCAGCCAAATAATCTAATTCCATGGTATGATTTTCCTACTAGAAAAACTAATAATATACATATCATTTTTGGCCATTGGTCGTCTTTAGGTCTATTAAATAGGAAAAACATAAGTGCTATTGATACTGGATGTGTATGGGGAGGATATTTAACTGCTCTTCCTATTTTCCCAAAAGGAAATCCAATTAAAATAAAATGTAACAGCAGTAAATTATAATTTACAATTATTTATACTGAAACTTTCCCAGGAATATGATCATGAGCTTGATATCCCTCCAGCTCAAAATCTTCATACCTATAATCAAAAATAGAGTCTGGTTTACGATTAATCTTAAGAGAAGGTAATGGAAGAGTTTTCCGGGATAATTGAAGATCTACTTGATCAAGATGATTTGTATATATATGACAATCGCCACCTGTCCAAACCATATCTCCTACCTCTAAATCTGCTTGCTGAGCAAACATCATCAAAAGAAGAGAATAAGAAGCTATATTAAATGGTACACCTAAAAAAATATCAGCACTTCTTTGATATAATTGACACGATAATTTTCCTTCAGACACATAAAACTGAAAGAATGCATGGCATGGTGAAAGGGCCATCTTCTCAAGCTCACTAACATTCCATGCACTAACAATTATTCTTCTAGAATTAGGATTATTTTTTATCAGGTCTAAGGCATTTTTAATCTGATCTATATTATCCCCATCTGGTGAAGGCCACGATCTCCATTGTGCACCATAAACAGGCCCTAAATCTCCATTCTCATCAGCCCATTCATCCCAAATTTTCACTTTATTATCTTGTAAAAAAGCAATATTAGTATTGCCACTTAGAAACCATAAAAGCTCATAAATAACTGACTTAAAGTGGATTTTTTTTGTTGTAAGCAATGGAAAACCAGCTGCTAAGTCACATCTTAGTTGATGTCCAAAAATACTTAAAGTACCAGTACCAGTTCGATCAGGCTTCTGTGTGCCATCCTTTATTACTTTTTCTAATAAGTCTAAATATTGTCTCATCTTTTTTTACCCTTTTAGCCCTTTTGCTTATAGGCAAATAGAAATAATAATATACCTGCTAAAATCATTGGGAGTGAAAGCACTTGACCCATAGTAACCCATCCAAAAGCTAAGTAGCCTCCAGTCGCTGGATTCATATGAAAATCTGGCAGCCTAACAAACTCTATAATTACTCTAAAAATACCATAAAAAAATAAAAAAGCCCCTGTGATTGCTCCAAGAGGTCTAGGATTAGAAGAGAAAAGCCATAAAATAACAAAAAGGATAAGCCCCTCTAGAAAAGCCTCATAAATTTGTGAAGCGTGCCTTGCGGTACCCTCCACATTCACAGCCCAAAATGAATCTGCGCTAGTTGGTGATCCCCATAATTCACCATTAATAAAATTGCCAATTCTACCTAATCCTAATCCTGGTGCCACCCAAGGAGAGACAAAATCAGAAACAGAAAGGATAGGCTGATTTATTTTTTTAGCAAAATAAATCATTGCAATTGAAACACCAATCAATCCCCCATGAAATGACATTCCTCCTTCCCAAACTCTAAATATGATAAGAGGATCGGCGAGTACAGAAGAAAAACTATAAAAAAGAAGGTATCCTAGTCTACCGCCAATAATTACACCAAGAGCTATAAAAAAAATAAGGTCATCAACCATATCTAGATTAATAGTAGTATATGACTTTCTTGATCTAGATCTAAAACCTAACCAACCTATTAAAAATCCACCCAAATACATAAGACCATACCACCGAACTTGCAAAGGTCCTATTTCAAGGGCTATTGGTGATATTTCTGGATAATTAATCAAAATAAAAAATAATATTAAACAACTATCTAATCTAAAAGATAGCGTCTCCAAATTGAATTGTCTCTAATTAAACCATAGCTTGGCCAATAATACTCATCTAAATCTAAAGTAATTATTTGTGATTGGCTATTCCAATTTACGGTATTAATTCTAACAGGAGAGGCATCATCTATCTCCTTTATAACCTCTACGAAATGCTCTAAATTTTTAATTTCTTTGCCATTAATAGCAACTATCTTTCTACCTGCATACAGTCCAAATCTATTGGCAGGAGAACCAAGACTTATTGAAGAAATAAAAACACCTTTATCATCCATGGATGTTTGCAATGAGATGGGTCTATGAGGATCTTGAATTAATGCTCCTGCCCAAGAAAAAAGATGATTAATATTATCTCCACTTAAAGGAGCCCCATTAATATTTAAAGTTATAACCTCTCCTTTTCTAAATAAAGTTAACTCATTAGCACCTTTCTGGGAAGCTGATTCAGCACTTCTAAATGAACGTATAAGCTCTCCATCAATGCTTAATAAAATATCTCCTGCTAGAAATAAGCTACCAACTGGAGACCCAGCAACGGTTCTTGAAACTGCTAGCATTCTTCTATCTTTTATACCTCCTAATTCATATCTCTCTATCCATTCGACTGGCACACCAAACTTTCTTGCTGCAGATAGAGGCATATATCGCCAATTCACTTCTAGTGATTTAATAGATAAGTCTTCTTTATAGTTAGAAATCATATCTTCAACCAGAGATATTGGAGTACCTATATTTGTTTGAGCCATTTCTCTTCCCGATGAGTAAGCAAAACTTGACCAGAGAGCTCTCACCAATCCATTGCTATCAATAATAGCTCCATCAAAATCAAGTGGACCGTTAACGAGTTTAATTCCATCTAGATTTGAATCTATAAATCTAAATGACATTGAGTTTGGAAGATTTATAGAGTCTATCGATGCAATCTCACTGGACTGGGAGAATAATTGATGATTAGCTTTCAGTCCTACTACTGTAACTCTATCGCTAGGATTAAGAATAGAAGAAGAAAATTTTGCATCTTCAACTAAAGAATCATCAAATAAGTTTGTATCGTATGAAATGATTGCCAAATTATGTAGCGGATGAATGTAGCTTACTTTAGCTGGAATCTCAATTGAACCACTAAAGGTGATCCTAGCATCACCTATACTAACTGGCACAGTATTCCTATCAACTACTACTAATCCCATTTTTTTATCTACTATTAATCCTGTGCCATAATAATGCCTATCTGAAATTCCTGAAACTAGATAAGGCATATCAAAGTTTACTAAAACTAATGATTTAGAGATCTGATCTAGTAAATCCTCTCTTTCTGGAAAAGAGAAAGATTGTTCTTCTAAGTTAAAATCCAATTTTGATTCAGAAAAAAATAAATCTTCACAAGGCCATAATTCAGTCGATATCTCTCTCTCACAAAATTTTGAATTAAACCAATTATTTTCATTTATTATAACTCTTTGCCTCTGAACACCAGGGCTATCAATTTGTACAAAACGAACCACAACTCTTTCGCCAACTGGAATATTCTCCAGAACTTTTCTAAATATATTTATGTCATCAACTCTAATATTATTTATCTCAGAAACTAAACTGCCTCTAGGTATAGCTGCTGAACCAAATATATATCCTGGGTCGGCAACATAAGTACCATTAATTGGTAAGTTATAGTGTCGCGCCTGTTGATATGATAAATCATGAAAAATTCCACCTCCATACTCAATATAACTATCTGGAGTTATTGAGTGAAGATCTATCACGGAAATGGATTTTCTTTCAAGATTGCCATTTCTAAATAAGCTTATATCTATAATTTTATTAATATTTTCATCAAGTACAGAGGCAAGTAAATCAAAAGAGCTAATAACTATTTCATCGATAGTGAATAAAATATCACCAGGCATAAATAATTTTGCAGCCTCTGAACCTGGTAATATTTTGCTAACAACTAACATTCCATTTTGGCTAGGAAACAAAGATCTAATTTCTTCCTCGGCATAATTTGGGAGCCGAAGCCTTCTTAACTCAGAATAAGGGGTATAAATGAATTCAGTTTGAAGAGTGCCTCTTGTTATATTTGAACTACTCTGTATGAGTTGT
>CEUA01024581.1_pt1 | contig 22797 bp, 25 predicted proteins | sample 361541 | NCBI WGS metagenome assembly CEUA01 (sample SAMEA2623079, study PRJEB7988) | marine metagenome | isolation source: saline water (ENVO:00002010), including
ATTTGGGGAGGAATATGATTACCATGGTTTGGTCATAACACCGCATCTGTCTGTTCATCCAGTTCCAACGGCGATTTACAGGTTTTGTGTTAAATGTGAAAGTAATTACAAGTCGTATGTGCATCTTTGTGATGTTTTAAATTTTCAACGGTGTGAAAATTTATTGAAAAATGAGTCGCTTGATAGAGATAGGTTTTTATCCTATAAAAAATTTATGTCACAGAGTGCATCCTTGAAGAAAGTTGATGTTGGTACTAAAGAGGGGGGAGAGCTGTTTTCTGTTCATGGATCATGGCGCGATTTTATTGATGACCCTGCGGAAGAGATTGTATTGACACATGTAAATCCAGAGTCGTTGGAACCACAGGCAGTAGAATTCGTTGGCCAAGTTTCAAAATTTGGCACGGTGCGAAATCTTATTACAACTTCAGCAAGTTTCTTAGGAGATTCATATAAAGGGAAGGTCATATCCTTTTTATGTCACGCACTGTCAGAAATTTTGGATAGAAGTCTTAACGAGACCGAGTTGAAAGGTTTCCCCGAGTGGCATGAAATTATCAATACAAATATTGTAGGTTTTAAGCCAAAAGATATTGTACAGGATTCGGGGAATAATGCAGACTCGATTGTGGTGTGGTTAACAGGGACTGGTCGTTTGATGACAGAAAAAAATGGACCACAAATAAAGGTCCAATCAGGAGATGTTGTTGGTGACATAGATGCTGTTTTGGGGTTTGGTGCCTACTGTGATTTAAGATCCGAAAGTTATTCGAACGTGGCATTTATTCCTAAAGAACTATATCGAAGGTTTTTATTGGTTTTAATTCATGAGTCAGAGTGTAATTTCATAAAATTATTGGAAGAGCAGCAACGAATCAGATCTAAATTATTAGATTCTGGGTTCTGCTTGAGCAGCACGTCGATAAGTTTGAAGAACTCGATAGCAAAGCGTGCGCGAGAAGTTGATTTAAAGCCTCATGATCCTTTTCTTGATGGTTTGTACATTGGTTGCGATCTTCGAGACTGCTGTATCCAATTTAATGGAATCGAACTTGACGAAAACGCAGTGCGAATTCCGGTGTTTGGATCGATTTTAAATCAGATCGGATCGCAACAATATTTTCAAACGACGATTAAAAGGGCATCGACTTTTCTTTATATAAGTGGGGAACATACAAAATGGTTAATGAATGTTCCTTCAATTCATTACCGTTTGCATGAAATTGTCAGGTGGCGTAAACTCTCCTCTTTGTTTTTTGAGAAATAATCTTTTAGCTTCAGAGATTATTTCCTGCCGGTGATTTTAGTCCATTGCCAGATACTATTGCTACAACAGGTTTATCTGTTGTAGCTTCGGTTTTAGTTTGTTGTTTCCAGTATTCTGTTATTCCTTGCCAGATTACTGCTGAAGTAGGTTCTACATAAAACCCTCGTTTCCCTAATGCCCGCATTCCATATTTTATTTCGTCTTCGCTCACACGTATTACGTTTCCTTTGCTTTCTCGGAGGGCGGCAATAATTCTCCGATCACGAATAGGGTGCGGCAGGGCAATACCTTCGGCAATTGTAGGTTCATAGCCTTCTATTTTTTTTATTCGGTCAGACTTGTTATGCCAGGCTTTGAACACTGGAGATACGTTTGATGCTTGGATCGCTATTAATTTCGGTATTTTATGTATTACTCCTTCCCTCAAAAGTTGCTGAAATCCATCAAATAATCCAAGAAGGATACTACCTGATCCAACGGGGCATAATACCGCTTTGGGAGTGCGCCATCCCAATTGCTCGACCAATTCAAAGGCCATCGTTTGTATGCCAACGAGAAATAGCGGGTTCCAAAGATGCGAGGCATAGTAAACACCAGTTTTTTTTACGTGGTTAAGAAGTGCTTCGGTAGATTTTATTCGTGGCCCCTCAACCGTAATTAACTCTGCGCCATAGTGCCGAATCTGCATTTTTTTTTGTTCAGAGGTAGAGGCTGGACAAAAGACTTTTAAAGAAATTTTTGCTCGCGCTGCGTATGCTGCTAAGGATGCTCCAGCATTACCAGACGAATCTTCGACGATTTTTCTAATATTCATCGAACGTAACCCAGCGATTAAAGTTGCTGAACCTCTATCTTTATATGAACCTGTAGGTAAGTACTGTTCACATTTTAGTAATACATTTTTTCCACCCACCTCGCATTTGACAAGGGGTGTCTGAACTTCCCCGAGCGTAACAGAGTCTGTTTCAATTGGGATTGCTTCCCGATACCGCCACGGGTTCAATTCTCGTAATTTGATCTCTTGACGCGGGAATCGTGGTTCAGGGATGTCGTATTCCAGAGCTTCTTCGCAATTTAGACATCGATAGTGATTAGCAGGTTTTAAATCGTAAGTTTTACATATAGGACAATATAGTGACATTTTCGTATATTTCGTGAGTTAAAACACTGACAGTTTCTGCGTATTCTGTGAATTGGATAGGTTCCCAAGCGGGTTTGATTTCCTGTGTATCTGTCTGCATGATCCCCGCATTGGAGATTTATTCTTACATTCAGTCCATTCTCGACCTTTGTTTTAAGTGGTGATCTCTGTCTATGGATGGAGCAGTCTCAATAAGGTCTTTGAGGTCAGTATGCAATTGTGGCATTCTGTTAATTCAGACTAATTGGGGAAGAAATGTTACTATTTCAGGATATAGCCACAGCAACACCAATAAGGATAGTTGAATTAATATAAACGGGATAACTCCTTTGTATATCTGAAGAGTACTAATAGATATTGGTGCAACACCACGTAAATAAAATAGTGAAAAGCCGAACGGAGGTGTTAAAAACGAAGTCTGAAGATTTAGAGCGATCATTACTCCTAGCCAAATTGGGTCAAGTCCCATGCTGAGAAGGACTGGACCGACGATAGGAACTACAACAAAAATAATCTCAAAAAAGTCTAAGAAAAAACCGAGGCCAAACATAACTAACATGACAACGAAAAAAGAAGTATTTACCCCGCCAGTCATGGTTTGTAGATAGTTAGCTACTATTTCGTCTCCTCCGTAGCCACGAAATACCAACGAAAAAAATGATGCTCCGATAAGTATAGTGAATACCATAGCATTGATTTCAGTCGTTTTGCGCATAACACTTTTTAAAATATGTAAACTGAACTGTCCTTTGAGGGTGGATAATGTCATAGCTCCAATTGCTCCGACCGAGGCTGCCTCTGTGGGCGTGGCAACACCGAATAATATCGAGCCTAGTACGCCAAAAATAAGGAGAATCGGAGGGCAGAGGGCTTTTAATAAATGCAGAAGGAACGAAATTTCAGTTATTTTATTGCGGTCTTCTGCCGGTATCGGCGGCATTGCATTGGGTTGGACTATTCCAACGATAGTAATATAAATGGTATAGCTTAATATTAGCAGAAGCCCTGGTAAAAAAGCTCCCAGGAACAGGTCTCCTACTGAAACAGAAATAGGTGCAAAATTCCCAAGGCTTAATTGAGCTTGTTGATGAGCAGACGAGATGACGTCACCTAATATTACTAAGACAATACTTGGGGGGATAATTTGTCCAAGAGTCCCTGAAGCACAAATTATCCCGGTTGATAGCTTGGGATCATAGTTCTGTTTTTGCATCGCCGGAAGGGAAATTAATCCCATAGTTACGACCGTTGCTCCTACGATTCCAGTTGACGCTGCAAGGAGTCCGCCTACCAAGCATACAGATATTCCGAGTCCGCCGCGTAGACCGCCAAAAAGATGAGACATTGTATAAAGTAATTCTTCGGCAATCTTTGAACGTTCGAGCATCACTCCCATATATACAAATAGTGGAATCGCAATAAGAGTTTGGTTGCCCATTATTCCATAAATTCGCGAAGGTAATGCGAGTAGATAGGTAAGGTCAAAGTGGCCTATTATTATCCCAATGAAAGCAAATAAAAGAGCTGTGCCCGCTAAACAAAAAGCGACGGGAAAACCTGAGAGCAATACTATGAAAGTGAAGCAAAACATTGCTAATGCGAGTATTTCGTTCATGTGTTTTCGCGTAGGGAATTGTAACTTTTCAAAGCTAATGAAATAGCTTGAATTCCAAGAAAGAAACAAAATAGGGGTATTGCTGTTTTTAATAGAAAGACAGCTTCCAGACCTCCTCCGTCTTTTGAGCCTTCTAAAACTTTCCAAGATACTACAACGTAGGGTATGGACAAATAAGCCAAAACAATACAGAGTGGTAGAAGTAGTAATACGCTACCAATGAGGTTCACAAGGGCTTTAGTCCGGATGCTGAAATCGCGGTAAAAAATGTCTACTCTAACGTGTTCGTCCTGTGCGAGGGTGTGGCCGGCTGCCAACAGGAATGAAAAGGCGTGAAGGTAGAGGACGAGTTCCTGCATCCAAATCCATCCACGTTCAAATAGATATCTAAGTACAACAATCGCAAAGCTGATTATTACCATGAAAAAGACAAACCACGGTACTAACCATCGTAGGAATTTTTCTGATTGACTAATCATTAGGTCGGGGTAAGAGATCTAGCCAAAGTATAAGCTTCCTCAGAAATACGAGTGTAGTTCAAAGAGTTTTTTCTAAATTCAATAAACGAATTATAAACTTTGTTTGTATTCGGATCTTTATTAGCTACTTCATGAATAACTTCCTTAGCCGTCAACCCTATAGAGTTCAAGATTTCATCTGAAAATTTTCGGAGTTGTACCCCATGCTGCTTTACTAAAGTTTCCAAGGCAGTACTGTTGCGAGTGGTAAATTCTGCAAGCATACGATCATTTACGGTTGAACAGGCGCATTGAATAATTTTTTGCAGATCATTGGGTAGTTGATCCCATGCATTTCGATTGATCATTGCTTCCATAGCTGTGCCAGGTTCGTGCCAACCAGGCCAGTAGTAATATTTGGCAGCTTGATGAAAGCCAAATGCTAAGTCATTGTAAGGACCTACCCACTCAGTGGCATCAATTGCTCCGGTTTTCAGTGCTTGGAAAATCTCGCCACCAGGGATAGTTTGAACGGTTGCATCCAGTCGTCGAAGTACTTCTCCTCCGAGACCTGGCATCCGAATAACTAGACCTGAAAAGTCTTCCAGTTTATTTATCTCTTTGTTGAACCACCCGCCCATTTGGACGCCGGTGTTTCCAGCCGGGAACGCCTTTAATCCGAAAGGTTTGTATATTTCATCCCAAAGTTGCTGACCACCTCCGTATTGTAGCCAGCCATTTATTTCTTGAGCAGTGAGGCCAAATGGAACCGTAGAAAAAAACTGAGTCGCCTCATGTTTGCCTTTCCAGTAGTAGGCTGTAGAATGACCCATCTCAGCTGTCCCACCTGCAACAGCATCGAATACACCTAAGGCGGGGACCAATTCTCCTGCTCCGTACACTTTTATTTCTAATTCGCCATTAGACATTTCACTGATTAGCTGAGCAAGATAGTTTGCTCCAGTTCCCAGTCCTGGAAAGTCTTTTGGCCAGGTAGTTACCATTCTCCATTTTAGGTGTTTACGCGTTTGTACGGATGGAAGTTTTTTATTTCCTGAATCTTCACAAGCTGCAAGAGTAGCTAATGGTAAGGCGGTCAGGAATTTTCGCCGTGATTGATGACTGTTTATTTGCATAGCGGATCTCATTTTTCCGGTATTATCGTTGAAGAGGCTCTTGAAATTGGGAATCACCATTCTCGTACCCAATTATAACCAAGTCCGTTAGTTCAACGAAGAGACCATTTTCTACCACGCCGGGTAATCCGTTGACCCAATCGTTGGTCTCAGCCGGATTATTGATGCCATCTGGAAATTCACAATCGATTATCAGATTACCGTTGTCAGTCTTAAATATTTGTCCGGTCTCAGTTCGTCTTATTTTAGGCTGTAATTCGCGTTCGGTGAGTTCTTTAAAGGCAAGCGGCCAACTAAATGGTATCACTTCGATGGGCAGTGGAGATCGTGTTCCGAGTTTCTCCACTTGTTTAGAGCTGTCAATAATAATTATTTGTCTAACTGTGGCCATAGCAACGATTTTTTCCCGTAGTAGCGCTCCGCCAAGTCCCTTGATTAGGTCTAACTTTGGATCAACCTCATCGGCTCCATCTATAGTCAAATCGATGACGGGGTGATCTTCAAACTTTGTTAAGGGTATACCGAGAGACCGTGCGAGTTTTTTAGACGCTATTGATGTCGGAATAGCTTTGATAGTTAATCCATTTTCTACACGCCGACCAAGAGCTCGTATCGCGAAATCTGCTGTAGACCCTGTTCCGAGCCCTACGACCATTCCTTCATCTACCAATTCGGCAGCTTTTAAACCCGCAGTTTCTTTAGCATTCATAAAATATTTCTTATAAGCGTTTTATATAATGGATCTGTTCTGCAACTTCAACGAATCCCATATCGGGATATAGGTGTTTACCAACTTCATTCTGTGCTAGTGTTTCTATTTTGGCATACTCCATGCCGACGTGCTTCAAATACTCCAGCGCATGTTGAAGTAATGCGCGGCCGATGCCACGACCTTGAATCTGCGGATCAACGGCTATATTCGGGATTCCTCCGATTTTACTTTGGTCGTCCATGCGGGTGGTGACGTATCCTTCGATTTTGTCATTACCTTCCCAGACAAATACACCTGTCGCACGAGATCCACTGACGTCGTCGTCAATATGTCTAAGTTTACGCCAAACCCAATCGTGACCGCCAATAGACCCCATCAAAGCTTCGATATTACGATCGATGGAGGCGCCGTCAAAACAGATTTGTGTTATCTCTTTTAACCGAACTAAGTCTTTGGGAGTGTAAAGTCTTATCATAGTTTTCTTATAATATCATATTGAGGAAGAGCAGTGGCAACCTAGAGGGTAAAAATCATTTTGGTTTGCTTAAATAATCAATGTTGTCTAGGAGTAAATCCACCAGAAACTTTGTGCTCCAGTTGAGTATCGTGAAAGGTATATAATCACCCCAAATGGGAAAGGATGATGGGAGTCCTCCACAGATACCTTTATTCGAACTAAGGGTGTCATGATGGCATTTTAGTCGGTTAATGATCGCCTGTACTGCCTTTAGGCGTTCTAGGCGATCTGTACGAGGGTGTCTGAGTAAAACGATCGCTAATTGTGCATTTCCCGTTAGGCAACTGTAGGAGCTCGATGGTTGCCAGGACTCATTTAAGGTCGCGGCGATGTGCCCGTTTGCAACTATACTCGGATTGTTTTCTAATATCCCATCAATGGCTTTGTCTAATGATTGATGAATCTTGTGGGTGGAATCCTTAAGCAGTCGGGCACACTCCAACAAGCCACGAAGTGTGTAAGCGATTGTGTGAGTATTCGGTAGCTCTTTAGGAGCTAAAGACATATGCGGGAAAAACCCGTTTGGTTTTTGTTGGGGTAAGAGCCAATTTAGGAAGTTGTTGGCGGCTTCCTTATAACGAATCTCATTAGTGAACTTGTAAACCTCTAAAAGTGGCCAGGCCACGCGGGCATGATACGCACGGGGTGCATTTAAGTAGGTGTGCTTGCGCCATTTCCCATCCTCATCTTGGTTGGCAATTAACCAGTCTGCTGCTTGTCTTGCGGCAGCTAAATAACGAGTCTCTCCGAAATGATAATAAAGTGCTGTCCACCCAAGGATAACCTGACCGGTGTTGAAGATTATGGGGTAGTCTTTTATCCCCATGCCGCCACGTACTCCTCCATTTTGTAACTGAATCTCTATTTCCCAATCGCCCATTTTCCTGGCTCGTTCGGCAAATTCAATATTTATTTTTGATGCACGTAACATCGTTGGAATGATGTAACCGGTTGTTTCTGGATAGGGTGGTAGCCATCCTCTAAGGAACGAATAACCGGCCGAGACTCCACCAGATCCTCTGTCGTGGGCCTGACAAAGCCATTGTAATGCAGAATTTAGATGTACTATATCAGTTTTTGGAGGGATATGGCCAAATTGTTTAAGTAACAGTCTCCAATGACTGGGTCGGGAAGAAAGGTGGGCAACTCCACCCAATGAGATAATTGCGGTTTTCGCTTTTGATAACATGATACCATTGCTTGAAAAATAATTTTTTAGAGTCGTTGCAAAATCATCACTAAGCTAATATGTTTTCTCCTACTATGACAGAGCAGCTACCCGTGAAATTTGATGTTTAAGGAACTAATTAGGCGGACACTCCCCGCGTGGATATATCGCCGTGGTCGGGTTTGTTTTAGGCGTAGATATAACGAAAAGATTAAATCGTCGTTGTGTGAGGAGTCCTTACGGCGCATAATCAAGGCTGATTTAGGGATTAAGCCTGGCCAATTGGTATTTGTTCACAGCTCTATTGACCAACTTCGCCCGGATTTTTCGTTTCTTAAGATACTTCCTTTGTTGCGTTCTGTTTTAGGCGATGATAGCACTTTGCTTTTTCCTTCTACCCAACTGAGCGAACGGCCGGAGCAGTGGTTTGCTAGAGGGGACGTGTTTGATGTTAAGCGATCTCCAACTTCAATGGGATTGTTACCCGAACTAGCCCGGCGCCTCCCAGGTGCTCAACGAAGTTTACATCCCACTCACTCGGTTTCTGCAGTTGGTCCTGAGGCAGAAGAACTTGTCTCAACTCATCACGAAGATATATATCCGTGTGGTCCAATGAGTCCCTACGGTAAACTTGCAGAAAAGGGTGGTGTTGTTTTGGGTTTGGGCGTTAATACAGATATTATCACGCAGTTACACTCGGCTGAAGACTCACTTAAGGACGACTTTCCTGTTGATATATATCGAGCTGAATTGTTCGAGGGCAGGGTGCGTGATAACTCGGGGAATGAAAAGATGGTCCCAACCCGTGTCCCACATCCTCGAATACGGTGGCGTCGTCCGGCCCACTTTCTTCAAAAACATGTTGACGATTCCGTATGTAAGAAGGTTTTTGTGCAGGGACGAATGTTTTACCGCGTAGATGCCGCTGGCCTCCATGATAGAATTTGTTGTCTGGCCAGAAAGGGAGTGACCATGTATTTCAGTGGTATTCAACGAGGATGTGTTTGGGAAAGTTCTTTGAGTAAGTGGGCTGAAGAATTGGAGAAAAGATGAGTGCAGATATTGATAAAAAAGTCCAAAGAATTGTTGGTGAGTCTATTGCTGAATTGAATGCACAACGCACTGAAGATTCTCAGTTGTCTTTCGACGAAAAATTTGTCCTCTTTGGGGAAGGTGGTAGGTTGGATTCCTTGGGATTAGTTCAACTTATCGTTGCTCTGGAACAACGTTGTGAATCGGATTTTGGAGTTCGTCCCGATTTGACGACTAATTTGGAGCAAATGGAGGAAGATGCGCCTTTTTCAAGTATTAATAACCTCTGTCTATATTTAACCACGATTTACAAATGAAAACTGTAATATGACGATTTATTCAGTTGTATCTGATTTCAATATCAGTCCTTTTGTTGGTTATCTAAGAAGAGAGCTTGGGGGAGAATCGGAAGTTATTGACCAGAGTAATTCAGCCGTTCAAACAGTTCTGATGTCTTGGAGTGAGTTTCCAATGGTTGGTGATGCAAAAGTAGATCGTGCGGTTGTTTGGACTCGGGCCGAATCAATGTTTCCAAGTTTCCTAGATAAACTAAATGGACACCAGTTAAATGTATCTAAATTGGATAGTGAGATAGAGGAATTTCTTGAGATTCTCGAGTCAGCTTCAGAAAATCTGAATGTCTTATGGGTTCCATTGTGGGTTCGAAGTGATTTTGTGAGGGGTATAGGAATCGGTGAGTATAAAAAGGGTGGAATCAATTGGGCATTGCAAAGGATAAATAACAGTCTTATCCAGCGAGGTTCACTTAGTGGTACGCTTCACGTCTTGGATACTTATCGGTGGTTGGGTTCCACTGGTACAGCCTATGATCCCAAATTGTGGTTCATGGGTAAAATTCCTTTTACCAATCCTATTTTTCGTAACGCAGTACGTGATGTGGAAGCTGGACGTCGAGTATTGGATGGGCAAACGGCTAAGTTAATCGTTCTTGATTTGGATGGAACTATATGGGGTGGTATCGTCGGAGAATCAGGGTGGTCAGACCTAGCTATTGGAGGACACGACCACGTAGGGGAGGCTTATTCTGATTTTCAAAAAGCCCTTAAGGGTCTCTCAAATCATGGGATTTTACTTGCTATTGTAAGTCGTAACGAAGAGTCCATCGCACTAGCGGCAATTGATTCGCATCCGGAGATGATTTTATGTCGAAATGATTTTGTAGGATGGCGAATTAACTGGAATGATAAGGCTGAAAACATTGCATCTCTAGCCTCCGAACTAAATATTGGCTTGTCAAACATAGTTTTTATTGATGACCAGTCGGCCGAACGTTCACGGGTTAGCGAAGCCTTACCTGAGGTTGTAGTTCCCGAATGGCCTAATGACCCAGCGATGTTTGTTAAGGCTTTGGGAGAAATGGTTGTTTTTGATTCCTTTGGTGTCAGTGATGAAGATCGGGAAAGAAAGTCATTATACGCCGGAGAAAATAGGCGCAATGCATCTAGGTTAAGTGCCCAATCAATAAGTGAATGGTTTTCAAAACTAGAACTAATCGTAACCTGTGTGCCTTTATCTCAAGAAAATATTTCTCGGGCAGTTCAATTGTTGAATAAGACAAATCAGTTAAACCTACGTACCAGGCGTTTGAGTAAAGAGGAGTTTTTGTACTGGAGTGAGCAAGATGCTCATGAGTGTTGGGTCTTTAGCAGTAAAGACCGTTTTGGTGATTCAGGACTAATCGGACTGGTTGGATTGGAGCCATGTAATGATGGAGGAATACTTACCGATTACGTTCTAAGCTGTCGCGTCCTTGGCCGAGGGATAGAACAGGTATTATTGCATGTCGCATCATCTCGTGCATGTAAAAAAGGTTGGGGTACACTTTGGGCTGAATATATACCGACAGAAAAAAATAGGCCTTGTCTTGAGGTTATGAACAAGATGCTTTGTACTGACGAATCGAATGAACTTCGATTCTTTTGTGACTCTAAGTTAGGAGTTCCCTTACCAAAACACGCTCAGCTTGAAATATGAAAACAGTTGCCCATTGTATTACTCCTTATTTGCAGACTGCAGGCCCTTGGGTTTATGAACAAATAATCCGCCATGTTCGATATCGTCCAATAGTACTAACTCAAGAAAAAACTAATACAGAAGCCTATCCTATTGACCCCTTGTATAATACCGAGATGCTTTCGCAACCTCAGGCCTTTTTGAATCGTCTCATGCGTAAATTAGTCGGTCAGTATCTATATTATGCTCCCGTGCTGCGTAAGGAAAAAGCGAGATTGCTCCATGCTCATTTTGGTTACGAAGGATGTCGGGTTTTATGGGCCAAACGTTCAACGGGGATTCCTTTAATTACAAGCTTTTACGGTGCGGATGCTACCGAGTACTCTCGATATCCTTTTTGGTTGCGTCGATATAAAAAGCTTTTTGAAGAAGGCGATTTGTTTCTGGCCGAAGGGTCGGGTATGGCACAAAGACTTTTAGATATAGGTTGCGACGGAAACAAAATAAAAATTCAACGATTGGGTGTTGATCTAGAGCGTATTGAGTACAAGGAACGAAATTTTAATGGTACAGTACGTTTTTTGATTTGTGCAGGATTTAAAGAAAAAAAGGGTATAAATTTTGCCTTAGAGGGTCTTGCGAGAGCGTTGTCGATTCATCCTTTTGATTACGATTTGACCTTGATAGGGGATGGCGTTGAAAGGAATAAGTTAGAGGAAAGGGTAACGTCTTTGGGTCTTAGAAAGTACACCAAATTTTGTGGAATGTTACCCTATGATCAAGTGCTAGGTCATTTGCAAACCCACGATGTTTTGTTACAGACAAGTGTCACCGCTAAAAATGGAGATGGTGAAGGTGGTGCGCCTGTTATTTTACTAGATGCACAAGCGGCAGGAATGCCGATTGTTGCTACTGTACATGGAGATATTCCCGAGTATGTCGTGGACGGGAAGAGCGCTTTTTTGTGCCAAGAGCGAGACATAAAGGAGCTATCTGAAAATATTGTATGTTTGATTGAAGAGCAGCAGAATTGGTCCAAGATGGGAAGAATTGGTAGGAAACACGTAGAAAAGCACTATAACTCATTTGTTCAAATTAGAGACCTTGAGGCACTATACGATACAGTTTGCTAAGGGCTACTATCATCATTAGCTTGGTGGCGATTATATTCTTCAGAGTAACTTAGAGTTTTAAGATCCGTCATGCGATCTAAAAATAATACACCGTTTAAGTGATCTATTTCGTGTTGCAAAACTCGCGCGAAATAATCGTGAGCCTCAAAAGTAAACGGAATTCCTTCAGGGTTATAACCAGAGACACCTATATTTTTCGATCTCGGCACGATACCGCGTATGTCCGGGATACTTAGGCAACCCTCCCAATCATCGACTTGATCCTCTGAAAAAAATGTTATTTGGGGATTGAATAAGATAGTGAAAGAACTTTCATCCGTTTCGTTCATTTCAAAAGGGTTGATACCTACGGTAATTATTCGTCTTGGATCAAAAACTTGTGGGGCAGCAAGCCCTATACCGTTGTAGTCATTCATTGTTTCGATCATGTTGTCTAAAAAATTTTGCGTCTCGGGCAGGAGGATTTCCTCAACGGGCACAACTTTAGCGACCTGACGCAGAATGGGGTGTCCCATTTGGGTTATTTTGAGTATCGACATAGTTGCAAAGCCTCAACTTTCTAATTTTACGTGTATTTATCGGTCGCACCTGTAAGTTCAGCAGCAGATAGATTTTTGTCGACAATACGTCTAATTTTTATTTTGGCTCGTTATTTCCATTTGAATTGCCTTTTGTAGATCGGGATCATACCGGCTAAGAATAAAATGAATTGTTTTTTTATCAAATGTGGATAATTCATCAGCTATTTGATCTGGTCTTAATGTACGTAGTATTTTTGCTAGATTAGTAATCATCACAGATCGATCACTTTGTAGAGTTCCGATTTCTTGTCTGAGTTCTTTTTTTAACGAGGAGAATTCATCTAAAGTTGTTTGGGGAATTTTTCGATTGTGTGACGTCTTATTTTGGTTCGATTTAGGTTTGTTTTCTGAGTTTTGCTCAATAGATATTGGCTTTTTTCTATGTGTGTGATCGCTATGAATTTGGCGGACCGAATTGCTTTTGCTTTGCTGCGAAACCTTCCTGCCTCCAAGGAGAGAAGGTCGAGAATCTGTGTCAGTAAAAACCATCATCACACCCAAAATAAGAGTGAATGAAATGGTCATAGCAGATAAAACAAAAACTAGGTGTTTCTGGTCCATAATCTTTCTGCATTCGTGCTGGATCGAGGTTTAAGCGTGGTGTCCATATTAGGATATTTTTTTCTTTTACGCCATCTCCATTTTACACGTTTATTATCTCTTTTTCCCTACAAACATCTTCTACTGTGTTAGAAGGGGAAAATATTACGTTTATTTTTGTTGTGTTTTAACCCTGGCTAAAATTTTAAATTTATTATTTTTTATTTAATAGTTTAGTTGGTATTTAAAATTGTAACATACTTACAGTTTGTTTTACTCAGGTTAATGTATTCCTTTAAGTCAGTACTTACAAAAGTTTGTATGTGTTTTCTTATTACTCCCGGGGTCAACTATTAACTTTTTTAGTCTCTTTACATATAACAGAGGCTTTATTCCTCTGACACGCTTTTGAAGTTGTTCTAGTGTGTCATGTCTATTAACGAACACTCTAGCTTGCGACCATATCCAACTTTTTCATAATCGCCATCAACAAAGTGGATCGTAGCATCACTTTCTGATTCACCCGCATCTATGACAGCTTTATGAACACGTATGCTATAGTATCCCTGATCACCAAATTAGGGAAACAATAGTGGATGAACGTTGAGAATCCGGCCACTAAAAGATTTAATCATACAAGATCCCAATTTTTTCATATAACCAGCCAAACAAACTAATTCCACATTGTGGTGTTTTAGAGTATTCACCACAATCTTATCTAAATCATTTGGATGAGTTACTGTACTCAAATGAACAAAAAGGATGGTAACTTGCTCAGCACGAAGTCGGGCACCGGAGCCAGAGTTCGTGCTGAGCAGGACACAAGCGCCACCAGAGATCTCACCCACGAAAACAGGCATCTATAATTACTCCGGCAGTTGAGCTGTTGGGAGAGGCAATCAAATCTATCTGAAGTTTAGAAGATTCATCAATTGTATTTATCAATTGTTAATGAAGCCTGGAAATTGCCTTTGTTGGATAGGGTCCAGTCTTTAGATCGTACTCTTTTACTACATGCTTTTATTATTAAGTACTTGGAGTTTTTTCTTTTCTTATTAAAGGGATGAGGAGAGATTGATTCGAATACAGTCAATTATTATTTGATACAGATTTGCAGCAACGAAACCCGATTAGATCCAAGTAAAATTGTTCATGTAAGAATTGTCCGTATCGGCTATCTGAGCGAGCCATATTTGCATTATTAAAATAAGATCCTCCTCTAACCACGCGCCATTGGTGGGCTTGTGAATACCAGCCGTTAGTCCATTCCCACACATTCCCTATCATATCATATAGTCCATAGTCATTGCAACAAAGGGGGAAAGCTCCACTTTTTGCTAATGACCTTCCTGATTCCCAATTAGAATCTCGGAGAACAGGCGTGTTGCAACGTCCAGATTCAAATGTGTTGCCATATCCATATATGTAATTGTCTGGACCCGAGGCCGCACGTTGCCATTCCGGCTCTGAGCAAAGTCGTTTCCCTAATTGTTTACACATTGATTGTGCTTGGACAAAGGTTACGTCTACTATTGGGAAGTGATTAGCCTGGTTTGGAAATTCATATTTATCAATGTAGAAATTGTCGATGCGAACCATGTCGATCAAAGTTGCATCTACGCTACTCTTTCCCTCTACAAAACTGGTAGGTAAGATATAGATTGTTACTGTGAACAGTAACATAAACCGGCAAGACGAGATCAAGATTTGGGCTCCGGCATTTCTTGTTTAGGGGGCCTCGACAAATTGAACTACTCCAAAACGTTGGGGATGATGGAATCCCCGTTTATGCGTTTCACTCCAAGCAGTATATTCCGTTAAATTTCCGTAATTTTCGTTTATCTCATTACTTTTATTCAATTGCGCTTCTAATTCTGCTAAACTCGTTCGCGCTTGGGATGGTAGCGCGTCGCGATTTCCGGGGTCTACATTATTATTTACCCATAGCTTTTCTATTTCTATGCGTAATTCCTTGGCCTGTTCTTTCATGTTTAGTAGTTCAATTCGGGCGGTATGTCCAGCCGAACGCTCAATACGATAAAGGTTTAATCGCCAGGAATCTTTTTCTTTGGGAGGAGTTCCTTTTGTATCCATATCAACAAAAGTAGCCCAGGGAATAGCAATTTCAACACTCCATCCTAGGTCTTCATCACTAACGTCATTAACCGTACCATGGAGCTGTACGGCCGTCTTGAGCCCGACAATATCCCAGTCTTTATCGGACGCAAAATCGGGTTCGACAGACTTTATGAGTAAATCTACGACAGTATTAGTCGGGCTAACTTCTAATTCAAGATAATTTTTCCCGTCTCCATCTGGGTCGATAAATACCTCTACAACCTCTTCTTCCCATAAATTATCGTCTTCATTCTCGTAAACGGCCCACATTTCACGGTCGTCACAGTGAAAGCCAATATATAGGTGTTCATCATCCCACAACATTTTTGCGCGGGTAGGGGCTTCAACTTTGTCGTAATCATTAAGAATGCGTTTAAAATCGTTTATCTGCTCGGCTCTTTCCCAAGCGTATTCGTCTAAGTGCCCATCAATCTGTATGGGTGCTACTGATTGATGAATTGAATAATGCGACACATAACCTGAATTACTAATGAAAGTCGATTCAGCTTGAGTGTTATGGGAAGCATACAATATTAGAAATGATATAATCGGAATACTCACGGTTTATTCCTTTCCTGTCTCGTTAAAAGCTTTGGGGAGGTAATATATTGTTTCAAGTCATAAATAGGCAACGAGAAACATCACAGAGGAAATCTTTTCTTAAAGGACCTCCATAACGTAGCCCTTACTCCTGTTGCGCATAAAATCATTATAAATAATCATTTAAGAGGTAATACCTGTTGTGAAGTCTTGTTGGCATATAGCTTGCTAAGTTCAAAGTCATATATAAGAAAACCCCAATAATATCGGATACAAAGATGATTGAAGGATTATTTATTTCTGCATCGGGCATGTTACCAAAGTCTGTTCGTCAAGAGGCTATAGCAAACAACCTGGCGAACGTTGAAGTTCCTGGCTTTAAAAAAGATAACATGTTTTTGCGTGAAATGCGGGAGCAGATGAAGACGCAGTCAGGAGATTATCCGGACTGGCGTTTAAATAGATTTGAGGGGGCTTGGACTGATCACGAACAGGGTAAATTGCGTCAGACGGGTGATGTTTTTGATTTGGCAATAAGCGGAAAGGGTTTCTTTGCGCTACAAACTCCCACCGGTATCCAGTATACTCGCAATGGCAATTTTTCGAAAAATGAATTGGGTCAACTTGTCAATCCTTTAGGATTTCAGGTTCTAGATCAGGCAGGGGCCCCGATTACGATACCAGACGATTTTAAATCACCAATTATTGACGGTTCTGGAACAGTGCGTGTGAGAGATGAACTTCAGGGAGAGGATACGGTCATAGCAGAGATCCAAATTGTTGATTTTCCGGAGCTTTATGATAGGAGTTCGATGGCCCAGACTCCTTATCAGTCGCCGTTAAGGAAAGGTGGAGACGGTCTTTTTATCCCTCATCCGGCAACAACGCAGGTGCCAGCAGAAGGAACGGAATTAGTTCAGGGTTTTGTAGAAGAATCAAATGTTGAGCCCGTGGTTGAAATGGTTAAAATGATTGACCTATATCGGTCCTATGAAGCAGAGCAACGAGCTATACAGGTGCAAGATGCTACTTTGGATCGTGCGGTAAATGATATAGGCCGTGTAAGTTAAAGGAAGAAGGGAAATTAGAGAATATGAGTCGAGCTTTATATACAGCTGCAACAGGAATGATTGCGCAGCAAATGAACGTGGACAACATCGCCAATAACTTGGCCAACGTGAATACGACCGGCTACAAAAAGAGCAAGATGGAGTTTCAAGACTTGCTTTATCAGCAATTTAGGCTCGCAGGGGCAACGCAGGCTGAAGGTGCTCAGGTGCCTGTTGAATTGCAAATTGGCTACGGTACACGTCCAGTTGCCACTCAGCGGATTTTTTCTCAGGGGACAATAGTGCCCACGGGTAATCCCCTGGACGTGTCCATAGACGGCGATGGCTTTTTTCAAATCTCGCTTCCTGATGGAACAACGGCGTATACAAGAGACGGAGCTTTGAAAGTATCTTCAGATGGTTCAGTAGTTACCTCTGATGGTTATTCTTTGGAGCCTCAGATAACACTCCCTCCTGATGCGACGGACATAAATATATCGTCCAATGGAGAGGTCTCTATTAAACTTCCCGGAGACGCTGATTTTCAGACAGTCGGACAGCTTGAATTAGCGAGATTTATTAATCCGGCGGGACTAAAGAGTGTCGGTCGAAACTTGATGTTAGAAACAGCTGCATCTGGTAACCCTATTGTCGGTGCTCCGGACGAACAAGGGTTTGGTAAACTTTCTCAGCGTTTTTTGGAATTATCAAATGTTGAAGTTGTTGACGAGATGGTGAGCATGATTGTTGCTCAAAGGGCCTACGAGATAAACTCCAAAGCTATTCAGACATCTGAAGAGATGTTGGCTAATGCGAATAGTTTGAAACGCTAAGGATGACTAGTAAAGAAAGGTGTCTTTTGTGAAATCGATGTTTTTGAAAATGAATTTGATCTCTGTCTGGCTATGTAGTGGAGTTTTTGCTGGAACGGTAATCACTGCCACTGAGATTAAGAATGCAGTTGAGGAATTTGTGGTTTCGCAGATTGAAACAGGACTTCCTGCTAATGCCAGTGTTATTGTAGATGTTCGTTGGCAAAATGATATCGAGTTGGACGCTGATGTTGATCCTGTCATACGTGTCAGAAAATCATCTTCTAGAAAGCTGAGAGGTCCCAGCGTTGTTCGAGTTGGTATAGACCTAGATGGCGAGACCCTCCGAAAGATGAGCGTTACTGCTGATGTTCGTATTAATATGCCTGTGTTGGTTGCTGCCCATACCCTAAAAAGAGGAGAACATGTGGAACCGACATTTTTTGAAATAATGGAAAGCGATGTGACCAAGTTGAGGGGAAGCTATTATATAAACCATAAACCTATAGAAAACATGCGTTTGAGGCGTTCTTTAGGTGCTGGAGATGTTTTGACTGATCAACATATTGAACGAATTCCAATAGTAAAGCGTGGCGAATTAATTCGGATTGTTGCTCGTGGGGGGATTGTTGAGGTTACAATCGATGGTACTGCAATGCAAGATGGGGGGAAGGGCGATTTGATCAGAGTGAAAAATGTGGACTCTGGGAAGGTTGTTCGCGGACATGTTATTGATTCTGGTTTAATTGAGGTGGGATTGTAAAAATGCAATTTTTTTCCATAGTGATTGTAATTTTGTCTTTATGTAATGTAGCGGCTCAGGGGCAACTACGTTCGTTGTATGCTGATCCCAAAGCAGGAAGAGTTGGCGATGCGTTGACGGTCCTAATTCAGGAAAATGCCAGTGCTACAAATCAAACATCTACATCGACAGGAAAAAATAATGCTGCAACGGTCAGTAGCTCTGTACCCATCGGTGGAAATCTTCTCGAATTTGTGCCTCTTCACGCACTAGACAGTCAATTTGGAAATAAGTATCAAGGTCAGGGATCAACTTCTAGGAGTGCCAGACTTACAGCTCGGGTCACGGTTACCGTTACTGGCCTAAAGCCCAATGGTGATTTAATAATTGAGGGGGTCCGTTCGCTCAAGATTAACGGAGAAACGGAAGCTATATATTTGACGGGTGCCGTAAACCCTGCTATGGTGAAACGTGATAATACAGTTCCTTCGTCCAGCATTGCTGATTTGCAGATAGAGTATACAGGCAAGGGGACGATTACTCAGGGAGTGCGCCCAGGTTTGGTTGCGCGTTTCGTAAACTGGATATTTTAGAATGTCTTTTTCGTTTTTAATATTCATACAGATTTTTTTGATCCTATTTTACGCTGGTTTGCCCGTTATGGCAGAAACGCCTGCGGTAAGAATTAAAGATCTGGGCAAAATACAAATGGGTGAAGAAATACCCCTAACAGGAGTAGGGCTGATTATTGGTCTTGAAGGAACCGGGGATGGGCGTCGTTCAGAATTTACGTTTCAAATGATGGCCAATATGATGCACCATATGAATCTTGCTGTGACACCTAAACAGGTAGAAGTCCGAAATGTAGCGGGAGTAAGTGTCTCGGCGACTCTTTCGCCGTTCCAGCGGAAAGGAAGCCATATTGATATCCACGTGGCCTCGGTTGGAGATGCTTCTTCATTGCAGGGGGGTACCTTATTACAGTCTGTGCTTTTTGGACCGGATGGCACTGCTTACGTAACTGCACAAGGTTCCATTTCTATTGGAGGTTTTAATTTGGGTGGTGGAGGAGCTGGGAGTATTAGAAAAAATCATACGGTAGTAGGGAATGTGCCGGGAGGTGGTATTGTAATGGAGGAAGTACCGAAACTTGAAAAGTTAGATCCTGAATTGACATTGATGCTTTATCAGTCAGACTGGACAACGGCTGCGCGTATGTCCTATGCAATCGATGAATATTTTGGGGAAGCAAATTTGGCACGTGCTGTGGATCCAGGAACAATTATGATCGATTTAGACAATACGCGGAGTAAGCCAGATGACATGGTTACTTTTATCGCAGAATTAGAGAAGATACGAGTTGTCCCCGATTTACCTGCGCGTGTAGTCGTGAATGAAAGAACGGGTACGGTAATCATAGGGGAAAATGTGTCAGTTTCAGCCGTAGCATTGTCGCACGGTAGCCTAAAACTCAAAATACCAATGGAAGATGATGGTGGCGATATGTTCGGTGGGCCTGTTGTTGAAGAGGAGCCTAATCGGCTTCATCCGATAATTAGTTCGTTCGACGTTGGTTCTATGCCTACCGTAAGTGAGCTTGTTCAAAACTTAAATGCGTTAGGAGTTACCCCGAGAGATTTAATTTCAATTCTTCAATCGTTAAAAGCGGCTGGTGCGCTTAGAGCAGAATTGGTCATACAGTAGGTAGATTATGGAAAATAACTTTGGATTGATAAATGCTACTTGGCAACACGGGAACAATCCTAATTCTTCAGAGCTTAAGCAAAATATTCATGCGCTATCTTCAAAGGCGAATGGATCATTAGATGAGAAAAGGGCTTCACTGCGGGAGGCCTCTCGGCAATTTGAAGCCGTCTTTATGAATCAAATGATTTCTGCGATGCGTAAAACGGTAGGTGAAGGGGGGATTCTGAACAAGAGTAACGGAGAATCGATTTTTGAGGGCATGTTAGATGAAGAGTGGGCGAAGAAGATGGCTAGTAAGACCGGGCCAAATAGTTTGAGTGAAATTCTTTATAAGCAACTGAGTTATAGAATGGGCTTAGAAGAAAAAGAGGAAGTTACGGCTCAAGTCGATAATAAATTAAATATGTATTTAAATAACTCCACTACAAGTAATTACAGGGGATATTTAAATTATGAATGAAGAGCTCTTAGGTAGTCTGACTAAAGTTATTAATGAGGAAGTGCGAGTTTTCAATGAGTTGCTTGATATCTTGAATAATGAGCAGAAAGCGATCGTTGAAGACAACATTGCAGGGATTGAGGAGTGTGTATTGTCTCAACAGCAGGTCGCGTCGAAAGCTCATGAGCTTGAAGCGCGGCGACAGACCATTGTGACAGAATTATCTGAAAATCTATCATTAGAATCGGACCAAGTTAATCTCGGGCGCCTATTGGAGGTACTCGAAGGGTCTCGAGCCACAGAGTTGGCTCGCATGCGAGAAAAGCTCATTGATCTAAATAAAAAGATAAGAAAAGTAAGTGCAAATAACTCATTTCTAATTCGTCAGTCACTTCGTTACACGGAACGTTGTTTAGATATTTTAACAGGACAAGGCCCACTGCAACGCGGCGTTTATGGTCAATTTGGAACCGTAAGACGCGCTGCAGGTGATCGAAGCTTTGTAAACCACACGGCATAGGAGATAGGTAAATGCCTATTCGATCTTCTGCAAATCATGGTATAGAAATAGGGCGGCGTGCCCTTCATGCACAGCAGGCTGGGTTGAATGCCACAGGTCATAACATTGCTAATGCAAATACGCCTGGCTTCTCGAGGCGTGCAGTTGTATTAGAGAATGTGATTACAGGCGCTCAAAATGGATTGGGTACGGGGGCTGATGTAGCATCTATTCAACGTCAGCGTAGTACTTTTGATGATGCCCAAATGCGCGTCCAACAACAGGTTTTGGGCCGTTGGGAGGCTCTTGAGAAAGGTATGGAAAGCATTGAGGGGGTATTTAATGAGCCGGTAGGAGCGGGAGCTGGTGAGGCCGGCACAGTGTTTAATGAGCCTTCGGGACTGGGAATAAGTGGATCATTAAGTCGCTTTTGGAATGCTTGGCAGGATCTTGCGAATATGCCTGAAAGTGGGGCTGCTCGAGCGGCGGTGAGACAGGAAGCAGACTTTTTAATTAATACTATGCATCAATATGATGACAAGTTATCAAATATCAAGGATCAGATTGATCAGAGTATTTTTTATCAGATCGAAGAAGTCAACGGATTGTTAGACCAATTGGCTGAACTCAATGACCAATTGCCAGAGGCTAATTTTGGTGGAATCGAGGCAGCAGATTTGAAGGATCGTCGGGATTTGCTGATTGATCAACTTTCGAACCGAATTGATGTGTCTTTAGTTGAGCACGATAATGGGCAACTTTCCGTTTTGGTGTCAGGAAGACATCTCGTAGAGGGGGACCGTGCTTTGCATTTGGAAGTGCGACAATCGTCCGAGGATGGTAGCTCTTTTATTCAGGTGATGTTGCCAGATGGTGGTGGGATTGCTCCAATTGGAGGCGGGCAACTTCTTGGTCTTACTGAACTTGCGCATGAAAATATTCCCGATTTCGTTGACCGTATTGATCAAATGGCCTCGGCTATCGTTGAGGGTGTCAATTCATTGCACCGTTCAGGATTTGGTTTGGAGGGGTCTACCGGGGTAAATTTCTTTGACTCGGAGAAGCTTGCAGCGAACAATATTGCTATCAGTGATGCCGTTCTTTCTGACTTGAACTCAATAGCGGCTTCTGTTGATGGGAATTCTGGAGATAATGAATTGGCTTTATCTATTAGCTCTTTGCGTAATAGCTCTTTGATGCAGGAAGGCACTCAGACTATTGAGGGATTTCACAATGAAATGCTTGGTGAGGTCGGAGCAAAAAGCAGGGAAGCGCAGACAATGGCCGAGAACAACAGATTGTTTGCCGATCAGATAGAAAATCGTCGGCAGGGAATACAGGGGGTTTCTTTAAACGATGAAGCCTCGCAGTTGGTCCTTTATCAACGTGCTTATCAAGCGGCTGCAAGAACCGTGTCAATAATTGATGACTTGATGGAAGTGGCAATAAATATATAAATCCAATTAATGGAAGTTATTAAGAGTAATTATAAAAATTCTATATACAACATAAAATGTTGTAGGAGTTTATTATGAGAGTAACGTCGAGAATGGCAGTAAACACATTGATCAATAATCTTGATCGCTCATATGGACGTATGACGCAATACCAGACCCA
>CEUA01058820.1_pt1 | contig 22764 bp, 23 predicted proteins | sample 361541 | NCBI WGS metagenome assembly CEUA01 (sample SAMEA2623079, study PRJEB7988) | marine metagenome | isolation source: saline water (ENVO:00002010), including
ATAATATTTTGCTGAAAGAGAAAAAAGTGTAATTTTGCTCCCCTTTTAAAAAAGGAATAAAACATATTATGGTGGATACATTAAGTTATAAAACATTATCAGCAAACAAAGAAACAGCAGAAAAGCAGTGGTTTGTTGTTGATGCTCAAGGGCAGACTTTAGGAAGAATGGCATCAAAAGTTGCCAAGGTTTTAAGAGGAAAATACAAAACAAATTTCACTCCTCATGCTGATTGTGGTGATTTTGTGATTATTCTTAATGCAGCAAAAATTGTTATGACTGGAAAGAAAATGAATGAAAGAGAGATTTTTTCTCATACAGGATATCCCGGAGGGCAAAAAAGAATTTCTCCCGCAGAAATGTTAGCTAAAGATGAAACATCTGTGGTAAGACACGCAATAAGAGGCATGTTGCCTAAAAATAAATTAGGCGCAGAGATTTTAAGAAATTGTTATATATATGGGAGTGAGGAGCATGATCAAGAAGCCCAAAAACCTACACCTCTTAACTTAAACGATTTGAAATAAATATGGAAATAATTCATACAATTGGGAGAAGAAAAGAAGCTGTTGCAAGAGTTTACTTGTCAAAAGGCAAAGGAAAGATTGTTGTAAATGGCAAGGATTTTAAAGATTACTTTCCTGTTGAAACTATGCAGTATAAATTAGAGCAGCCATTCAAAATTTCTGATTTATCAGGTAAGTTTGACGTAAAAGTGAATGTTGGCGGTGGAGGAACTACTGGTCAAGCCGAAGCTATCCGTCTCGCGATATCAAGGGCATTATGTGAATTAGATGTTGAAAATAGACCGGCTTTAAAGACTGAAGGCTTGTTAACAAGAGATGCGAGGATTGTAGAACGCAAAAAACCTGGACAGAAAAAAGCAAGGAAGAAGTTTCAGTGGGTTAAAAGATAGAAAAAATCAAGTTATTAATATATGTTTAGCATCTAAACTGCAAGGACAAGTAAATTACTTCTACCGGGCGGTTGCTTAACTACAAAAGAAAGTAAACATGGCAAGAACAAATTTCAAAGAATTATTAGAGGCTGGAGTTCATTTTGGGCACTTAAAGAAAAAGTATAACCCAGCAATGGCTCCTTATGTATTTATGGAGCGTAATGGAATCCACATTATTGATCTTAACAAAACTGTTGCAATGATTGAGGATGCGGCGGCGGCAATGAAACAAATTGCAAAATCAGGAAAGAAAATTTTATTTGTTGCTACAAAAAAACAGGCTAAGGGCGTAATTGCTGAAGCAGCAAAAGCACTTAATATGCCTTATATTACTGAAAGATGGCCCGGCGGTTTGTTAACTAATTTTGCAACTATTCGTAAGTCAATTAAAAAAATGCAAACAATCGACAAGATGAAGGAAGATGGAACTTTTGCCACCTTATCAAAGAGAGAGAGATTGCAGATTGATAGACAAAGGTCAAAACTAGAGTTAAATTTAGGAAGTATTGTTAAAATGACAAGAATGCCTGCAGCAATTTTTGTTGTTGATACTAACAAGGAAAGTATTGCAGTAGCTGAGGCTAATCACTTAGGTATTCGTTCATTTGCAATGAATGATACAAATACTAATCCGAAAGTTATTGATTTTCCTATTCCTGGCAATGATGATGCTTCAAAATCTATTGAGTGTATTGTGTCAATTATTAAAGGGGCTATCGCAGAAGGATTAGAGGAGAGAGGAGCAGAGCAAGAAGCAAAAGATGTTGAGAAAAAAGAAAAGGCAAAGAAGATTACAGAAGATAACGAGTAAAAAAACAATATGGCAGAAATTAAAGCAGCAGATGTAGCTAAATTAAGAAAACAAACAGGAGCAGGGATGATGGATTGCAAAATCGCATTATCTGAGGCTAATGGTGATTTTGAGGCGGCAATAGACGTATTAAGAAAGAAAGGGCAAAAAGTAGCCGCTAAACGTGCAGATAGAGAAGCGAGTGAGGGAATTGCAATTACTAAAATTAATTCTAAAAACACATTTGGGGTTGCAATAGTACTAGCCTGTGAGACAGATTTTGTCGCTAAAAATGATTCATATAAAATTTTGGCAAGTGATTTTGCAGATATTGCTTTAAATTGCAGTAATAAAGAGTCTTTTCTTTCAGCTGATTTTGGAGGAATGAGTGTTGCAGAAAAATTAATTGAGCAAACTGGTGTTATTGGTGAAAAAATAGAAATTTCAGCTTTTGAAAGGGTAGAAGCTGGTTATGTTGGATCTTATATACATGGTGGTAAGATTGCTGTATTGGTTGGGGTTGATAATGTTGTTGATAATGTAGATCAGTTGACAAAAGATTTAGCAATGCAGGTTGCTTCCATGGGGGCTACTACGTTATCATATAAGGATTTTGATCCCAATTTTGTCGCTTCAGAAACTGAAGCCAGGATTGCAGTAATCGAGAAAGAGAATATTGAATTAGCAAGATTAGGTAAGACATTAAAAAATGTACCGAAATACATTTCAATGCTACAATTAACAGATGAGATTCTGGATGAAGCTAAATCTAATATTGAAGCAGATTTAGCATCGCAAGGTAAACCAGAGCACATTTGGGATAAAATTGTCCCTGGCAAGGTTGATAGATTTATTGCGGATAATACAACTTTAGATAAAGAGATGTGTTTATTAGACCAGAGGTTTATTAAAGACGAAAACCAAAGTGTTGCTGAGTATATTGCTACATATGGTGATGTGGATATTGTGTCATTTAAAAAAGTATTATTAGGCTAAAACTATAATTTATAGCAAAAAATTAAAAACCACTCTTTTTTATAGGGTGGTTTTTTTTATTGATTAAATCAATTAATTATATTTGAAAAATTTTTTATGAGATATAACAGGATACTTCTAAAACTTAGCGGCGAATCATTAATGGGTGATTTGGGATATGGTATTGACCCTAAGATGTTGAGTCAATATGCGAATGAAATTAGCTCAATTTATAAACAAGGCATTCAAATTGCTATTGTAATTGGAGGAGGTAATATTTATAGAGGAGTACAGTCAGAAGGAGCTGGTTTTGATCGAGTTCAAGGAGATCATATGGGTATGCTAGCTACAATAATAAATGGTATGGCATTACAGTCTGCCTTGGAATCGCTAGATATTCAAACTAGATTGCTTACTGCTATAAGCATGGAGCAGGTTGCAGAGCCATATATAAGAAGAAAAGCCATGAGACATCTTGAAAAAGATAGAGTAGTAATTTTTGGCGGCGGGACAGGAAACCCATATTTTACAACGGATACAGCCTCTGCTTTGAGGGCTATTGAAATTGAGGCAGATGTTATACTTAAAGGAACACGAGTTAATGGAGTGTATACAGCTGATCCTGAGAAAGATTCTACGTCAATAAAGTATGAATCGATTAGTTTTGATGAGGCATTAAATAAGAAATTAAGCATTATGGATCTGACTGCATTTACATTATGTAAAGAAAATAATTTACCAATAAAAGTGTTTAATATGAATATAGAAGGGAACCTTTCTAAAGTTTGTAAAGGAGATAATGTGGGGACCCTTGTGAAGCCTTAAAAAGAACAGATTATGATTGAAGAAATTGATTTTCATCTTGATGTTGCAAAAGAAGCAATGGATGAGATAATTATACGCCTTGATAGATCCCTAGCTAAGATTAGGGCGGGGAAAGCGAACCCGCAAATGTTGAGTACAGTTAACGTTGATTATTATGGAGTTCAAACCCCGCTATCACAAGCAGCCAATGTGTCCGTTACTGATGCCCAGACTATTTCTATTCAACCATTTGACAAAACTCTCATTGCCGAGATAGAGCAAGCAATCTCTGAGGCAAACCTTGGGTTTAATCCTTCAAATAATGGAGAAAGAGTAATTGTAAATGTCCCGCCATTAACTGAAGAAAGAAGGAGAGATTTAGTAAAGCAAGCCAAGTCTGAGATAGAAAGCACTAAGGTTAGTATTAGAAATATTAGACAAAAAGCTAATGATGAGATGAAAAAATTAGGTAAAAAAGGACTGTCTGAAGATCTTGTTAGGGATGCTGAAGATTCAGTACAAAATTTAACAAATGATTACTCCAAAAAAGTTGATATTATATATACTGCAAAGGAATTGGATATTATGACAGTATAACATTCTGATTATTTAATAATAACAGGGGGCAACAAGCTCCCTTTTTTATTACTATAGATGTTCTGTAAGTCATAAAATCAACTAATTTAGATCAATATTTTAATTGTATGTGGAAGACTCTTTCTAAAATAATTTTAAGCAATAGATTTCTGATCATTTTGATTATTATTAGCCTTACCGCATTTATGTTAGATAAGGGGCAAGATGTTAAATTATCATATTCAATGGCAAAGTTATTGCCATCTGACCATGAGGCAAGTATTAATTATGAAAGTTTTTTAAATAGTTATGGAGTTCAGAATATTTTGGTAATTGCGCTTGAGAATAGTCAATTAACAGATTATGAGAATTTAATTGCGTTGGATAGTCTTACTAGAGAGGTGCAGCAAATTGTAGGCGTTGAGAATATTATTTCACTTACAAATCTGCCTATTTTATTAAAAGACACTGTTTTTCAGAAGTTTGTAGTTGACACATGGTTTTCTTCTAACATTAGAAGTCAAGCCGAAATGGATAGTGCATTGTCTAATTTTTATAAGCAGCCTCTTTATAAAAACCTTATAACTACATCAGATAATACTGCAACAATTTTGCTTGTTTCATTAGAAGATAATATTGTAAGATCTGCCAGTAGAGAGCAACTTATTTATACAATAACTGAATTAGTTGAGGTATATTCAAGAAGATATTCTGCCACACCTCATTTTTCTGGATTACCATACATAAGAACAATTGATTCTTTACGGGTAAAGAAAGAAATAACAATTTTTATATTATTAGCATTATTAATTACTGCAGTAATATTATTCTTATTTTTCCGGTCATTTAAGGCTATGATATCATCCATTATTGTAGTCATTGTTGGTGTTATTTTCTCATTTGGCACAATTGCTTTGTTAAATTATGAGATTTCTATTTTTATGGCACTTGTTCCTCCTGTAATAATTGTAATTGGTATTCCTAATTGTGTTTTTTTAATTAATAAATTTCATGTTGAATTCTTAAGATCTAATAATAAAGAGTTTGCCTTAAAGGTTATGATTCAAAAAATTGGCAATATCACATTACTTACTAATCTGACTACTTCTGCAGGCTTTGCTTCTTTTTTACTTACAAATAGTAAGACGCTTCAAGAGTTTGGCGTTATAGCTTCCTTAAATATTTTATGTATCTTTCTTTTATCTTTATTTATTATACCAATTTATTTTAGCCTTGCCTCAACTCCTAAAAAGCGACACACACAACATTTAAACAAAAAATGGATAAGATCACTGGTCTTCTTCTTAGTATTGATAGTAAGGAAGAAAAGAAAGTATATTTATATTATTACAGCAGGGTTGCTTATTTTAGGTTTTTTTGGTGTCACAAAAATTAGAACAACTGGAAATTTAACAGACGATCTCCCAAAGAATCAGGCGTTATATCAAGATTTAAAATTTTTAGAAAATAATTTTGGAGGAGTCATGCCTTTGGAAGTGCTGGTGGACACAAAAAAGAAAAGAGGTTTATTAAAATCGTACAATCTAAAAAAGATAGAGGAATTAAATCATCTTTTGGCTACTTATCCAGAATTTTCAAAACCTATATCATACATTGAGATCTTAAAACATTGTAAACAAGCATATTATAATGGGGATTCATTGTTTTATTCTTTACCAAATAGTCAAGAACAATCATTATTATTTTCGTATTTTAAAAATAGTGTTGAAGGATTAGCGATCACAAATTTATTAACTGATTCTTTAATGCAGACAGCAAGAATTACTCTTAGGGTGGCTGACATTTCTACTTCAAGAATGGACAGTGTTTTCGCAGAACTTTTACCTCAGATAGATAAAATATTTGATCCAGAAAAATATGATGTAATAATAACAGGATCAAGTATCGTTTTTTTAACGGGCACTAAATTTTTATTAAGAAATTTAATGACAAGTTTACTTTTGGTTATAGTTCTTATATCTGTTTTTATGGCTTGGATGTTTAATTCGTTTAGAATGGTGGTTGTTTCAATTATACCAAATTTGATTCCATTATTTCTCACAGCTGCAATTATGGGGTACTTTGGAATTGCCTTAAAGCCTTCAACTATTTTAGTTTTTAGTATTGCCTTTGGAATTTCAGTTGACGATACAATTCATTTTTTAGCAAAGTATCGTCAAGAGTTATTAGCTAACAATTTGAATGTTAGAAAATCAGTTTTTTCTGCACTTAAGGAGACGGGAGTAAGCATGTTTTATACTTCAGTTGTATTGTTCTTTGGTTTTTTTATATTTGTTGCTTCTGATTTTGGAGGAACAATTGCATTAGGGTTATTAGTTTCAATTACTTTAATGATTGCTATGCTTGCAAATCTTTTGTTGCTCCCAGCGCTTTTACTTTCATTAGAAAAAGTGATTTATCATGATCCTATGCTGGAGAAAATTAATAAGAAAATGGGGTCTTCTTAAGATTACCAAATTAAAGAAAAAAGAAAAAGAAATGAAAGGAATAATTTTAGCAGGAGGTTCGGGTACTAGATTACATCCGCTTACATTAGTAATGAGTAAACAAATGATGCCTATTTATGACAAGCCAATGATTTATTATCCATTGTCTACGTTGATATATTCTGGAATAAATGAGATTTTAATTATTTCAACCCCGCATGATTTGCCGTTATTTAAAAAATTATTAGGAGATGGCAGTAGAATAGGTTGTAGATTAGAATACAAAGTGCAACAAGAGCCTAATGGGCTTGCACAAGCATTTGTCCTTGGTGAGCAATTTATTGGAGATGATAAAGTATGCTTAATACTTGGGGATAATATTTTTCAAATGAAAGTTAAGACACTTGCAGATTGTAAAAATGTTGAGGGGGGGATTGTTTTTGGTTATCATGTTCATGATCCTGAGAGGTATGGGGTTGTTGAATTTGACAAGAACCATAAGGCTCTTTCTTTAGAAGAAAAACCAAAAAATCCAAAATCAAATTATGCCGTTCCAGGTTTATATTATTATGACAATTCAGTAGTAGGGATTGCTAAATCTATCACCCCCTCTGCTAGAGGAGAGTATGAGATTACAGATGTGAATATAGAGTATTTAAATCAGGGAAAGCTTGATGTGAAAGTACTTGGAAGGGGGACTACATGGCTTGATACAGGAACGTTTACTTCATTAATGCAGGCTAATCAATATGTGCAGTTAATCGAAGAAAGACAGGGAAGAAAAATAGGTTGTATTGAGGAAGCCTCTTATAGAATGAACTACATTAATGAAGAAAAATTATTAGAAATTGCAGAGCCACTAAGGAAAAGCGGGTATGGCGAATATTTAATTAATCTTGTCAAAAAACAGTGAAGAGTTTTTTAGAAATCGGCGAGCTTGTTGAGCAAGAAATAGAGAATTTAAGCCATCCAAATTTCCCAGAATCGCTTTATGATCCTATTGAATATATTATGGGCCTTCAAGCTAAAAGATTGCGGCCTATATTAGTTTTAATGGCTTATCAGCTTTTTGAAGAAAATATAGTTAATGCACTTCCCTCAGCGATAGCAATTGAGCTGTTTCATAATTTCACGTTATTACATGATGATATTATGGATGATGCCCCTCTTAGGAGAGGAAATCCAACAGTGCATCAGAAATGGAATTCTAATGTTGCTATTTTATCTGGAGATGTTATGATGATCAAAGCTTATCAGTTACTAACAAAAGTAGAAGCTAAGAGTTTAACCGCTGTTTTAAATTCCTTTAATAAAGCGGCTATTAAGGTTTGTGAAGGACAGCAGTTCGATATGGATTTTGAGAATCGAGATAATGTAACTCTTGATGAGTATATGAGAATGATAGAATATAAAACAGCTGTTCTTTTAGCAGCCTCTTTACAAATAGGAGCTATTAATGCTAGAGCCTCTAAGGAGGAGCAAGATAATTTGTATAATTTTGGTATTAATATTGGCATTGCATTTCAATTAAAAGATGATTTTTTAGATGTGTTTGGAACTTCCGAATCTTTTGGCAAACAAATAGGAGGAGATATTGCTGCAAATAAAAAAACATTTCTTTATTTAAAAGCACTTCAATTAGCAGACCAGAAAACCAAAAAGAAACTAGAGCTTTATTATACAAATCAAGATAAATCTGCTGAAAAAGTTAATGAAGTAAGAACTATCTTTAAAAGCCTAGATATACAGAAGTGTCTGATTACTACAATGCAGACTTATTACAAAAAAGCTATGCAACATCTAAACCTTATTAATTCTGATTGTAAGGCCCCATTAATTGCGTTTTCTAATAAATTAATGGATAGGATTTCATAGCTGTATAAAATTGAAGATGTTTTCATAATTAGAATGGTATTGTATTGCCTCATTAAATAAATTATTATTTAATTGAGGAAAATCGGTCTTTTTGTGATACTTATATGAATAAAAATAGATAATTTTGCATATAAGATTTAACCAATAAATGATGGACAAGTTTTCCTTTTTAGGAGCTCTAGATTCAGAAATGATTGAGCAGATGTATGAGAAATTTCTGCAAGACCCTCAGAGTGTACAAGAAGAATGGGGTGAGTTTTTTCAAGGTTTTGACTTTGCAAAGACACTATATCCTGAAGAAGAAATCCCACAATTATTCCAAAAAGAATTTAAGGTTATTAATTTGATAGATGCTTATCGAAAAAGTGGCCACTTATTTACCAAAACTAATCCAGTAAGAGAAAGAAGGCAATATAACCCAACATTAGACTATAAAAATTTTGGATTAGATAGTTCTGATTTAGATATAAAGTTTCAAGCGGGAGAACAAGTTGGAATAGGAGCGTCTAAACTTTCAGAGATTATTAGCCATTTAGAAACAGTATATTGTCAATCTATTGGGGTTGAGTATATGTATGTTAGAGATCCTAAGGAAATTAACTGGATTAAAAACAGATTACATCAAAATTCTAATACTCCAAAATTTAATGTAGATCAAAAGAAACATATTTTACACAAGTTAAATCAAGCTGTTGTTTTTGAGAGTTTTCTTCACAAGAAATTTGTTGGTCAAAAGAGGTTCTCTCTTGAGGGTGCAGAGGCATTAATACCAGCATTAGACTCCTTAGTAGAACATAGTGCTAAGTTAGGGGTTAACGAGTTTGTAATGGGCATGGCTCACAGAGGAAGATTAAATGTTTTAGCTAATATATTTAACAAAACATATAAAGAAATTTTTTCAGAGTTTGCCGGAAAATTATATGAGGATAATCATATATCAGGGGATGTAAAATATCATCTTGGATCTACCTCTGTACAGAAATGTAATAACGGGAAAGAGGTAATATTAAATTTAGTTCCCAATCCATCACATTTAGAAGCTGTAGCCCCTGTAGTAGAAGGTATTACTAGGGCGAAAATTGACACTAAATATTCTGGGGATGTGACTAAAATTATGCCTATTCTATTACATGGAGACGCTGCAATTGCAGGACAGGGGGTTGTTTATGAGGTTGTTCAAATGGCACAACTAGATGGATACAAAACAGGAGGGACTATACATATAGTAATTAACAATCAAGTTGGTTTTACTACTAATTATTTGGATGGTAGATCAAGTACGTATTGTACTGATGTAGCAAAAGTAACACTTTCCCCTGTATTACATGTGAATGGAGATGATGTTGAGGCTGTTGTACATGCATTACAAATTGCAGTTGAGTATAGACAAGAATATCAGAAGGATATATTCATTGATTTGTTGTGTTATAGAAAGTATGGTCATAATGAAGGAGATGAACCTAGATTTACACAACCAAAATTATACGAAGTAATTTCTAAACATAAAAATCCTAGAGAGATTTATAAGCAGAGATTGATGGATGAAGGAGTGGTAGAAACTGAGATTGTAAGAGATTTAGAAAAAGATTTTCAGAATTTACTACAAGAGAGATTTGATGAGGCAAAGGAAATTAAAAAGGCTAAGATTACTCGTTTTATGAAAGAGGAATGGAGTACAATAGATAGAGTTTTTACTGCTGATTTTTCTGACATTCCTCAAAATAATTTAAGTGAAGCTAAATTAAAATCTTTAGCAAAGTATTTATATGAAATTCCTAACGAAGAAAAGCTTTTCAAGAAAACAAGCAAATTGCTTCTAGACAGAAAAGAAAGAGTGCAGCAAACAGACAAGATAGATTGGGCGATGGGAGAACTTTTAGCTTATGCCTCTCTATTATTTGAAGGGCATAATGTTAGATTGAGTGGACAGGATGTTGAAAGAGGAACTTTTTCGCATCGACATGCTATTTTGAAAGTAGAACATTCTGAAAAAGAAGTGAATCCTTTAAATCATATTAGTGATAAAGTTAACTTTCGAGCATATAATTCATTGCTTTCTGAATATGGTGTTCTTGGTTTTGATTATGGCTATTCTATTACAAGGCCAAATGATTTAACAATATGGGAGGCTCAATTTGGAGATTTCTCTAATGGAGCACAAATTATATTTGATCAGTTTATTTCTTGTGGGGAAGACAAATGGAAAGTGATGAGTGGGCTTGTAGTGTTATTGCCTCATGGTTATGAAGGGCAAGGAGCAGAGCATTCATCGGCAAGATTAGAAAGATATCTGCAAATGTGCGCAACATACAATATGCAGATTGTAAATTGCACTACACCTGCAAATTTCTATCATGTTCTACGAAGGCAGTTAAAAAGGAGTTTTAGGAAACCATTGATTGTATTTACACCTAAGAGTCTATTACGACATCCAGAATGTGTTTCTTCAATTTCTGATTTGGCAGGAGGCAGATTTGAAGGAATTATTGACGATACAATTTTATCAAATAATGTGCAGAAATTAATTTTATGCACAGGGAAACTATATTACGAATTATTAGCCAGAAGAATTTGGGAGAAAACAGAAAAAATTGCACTAGTAAGAATAGAACAGATCTTTCCATTAGACATAGAAAGAGTAAAAAAGATAATTAAAAAGTATAATGCAGAATCAGTATTTTGGGCTCAAGAAGAACCTGCAAATATGGGGGCTTGGACATTTATTTCATCTCAGCTTAACGAATACAAGATAGATTTAATAGCAAGAAACTCTTCTGCAGCAACCGCTAGTGGATCAAGTAAACAGTCAGTAGAACAGCAAAAAGAAATAATTGATAAAGTTTTTAAAAAATAAGCCATGTTATTAGAAATGAGTGTGCCAAGTCCTGGCGAATCTATATCAGAAGTTGAAATTGCAGAATGGTTAGTGGAAGACGGTATTTTTGTAGAGAAAGATCAGATAATTGCAGAAATTGATTCCGATAAAGCAACATTAGAATTGCCAGCAGAAGAAAGTGGTGTGATAAAAATCATGGTTGCTGAAGGAGAAACTGTTTCAATAGGAGAAACTGTTTGTGTTATTGATACTTCTGCTAAGGGAGAGAGTAATATAAAAATTAATCAAAAGGAAGCAGAAAAAAAACCAGAAAAAGGCAAGAAAAACACAACACATCTTAAAGAGCAAAAGGCCACGCCGTTGGCTTCTGCTATCATTGGAGAACATGAGATTTCTGCTGAGGAATTGAAAGGAACTGGAGAGGCCGGAAAAATTACTAAGAGTGATGTGTTAGGAGTAATCAATGAGGGTTCTAGTGATCTTCGAAGAGGAACTTCTCGCAAAAAAATGTCTTCCTTAAGAAGGAAAGTAGCTAGTAGATTAGTTGCTGTAAAAAATGAAACTGCCATGCTTACTACTTTTAATGAAGTAGATATGACAGAAATTTTTATGATTCGAAAGGAATATAAAGAAATATTTAAGGAAAATTATGGGGTTGGCTTAGGATTCATGTCTTTTTTTACTAAAGCGGTGACTATTGCTTTACAGGAATTTAGGGATGTAAACACTATGATTGATGGGGATGAAGTTGTTTATCATGATTATGCAGATATTGGAATTGCTGTAAGCGCACCTAAAGGGTTGATGGTTCCTGTCGTTAGAAATGCAGAGTTAAGGAATTTCAGCGAAATAGAATCTGAGATAAAACGCTTAGCTGTGAAAGCAAGGGATGGTAAAATTACAATTAACGAAATGTTAGGAGGAACGTTTACTATTACAAATGGTGGTGTATTTGGCTCTATGTTATCTACCCCTATTATTAATCCTCCTCAATCTGCTATACTTGGCATGCATAATATTGTAGAAAGAGCCATGGTTATTAATGGAGAGATTCAGATAAGGCCAGTTATGTATATTGCGCTTTCTTACGACCATAGAGTTATTGATGGTAGAGAGTCAGTAGGGTTTTTAGTAAGAGTTAAAGAGTGCCTGGAAGATCCTAAAAATAAGATTATGGGAGGCGATGTGAAAAAATATTTAGGGTTATAAATACTATAATTTATTTTATGAAAAAATTATTCGGCAGGAGCCAGTTCAAATGACAAGCCCTCCATTTCTTTGGTAACAGATATTTGACACCCCAACCTGCTATTTTCTTTTACATTAAATGCTTCAGAAAGCATAGCCTCTTCATCTTCTTGCATTTCATCTAAAGCATGATTAGAATTTATATAACATTGACAGGAAGCACACATAGCCATACCACCACATACGCCGATAGTCCCTTCTGGAGCGAGTTCATACGACCTAATCACTTCCATTAAGTTCATAGCCATATCGGTTGGGGCAATTACTTTGTGTGTTTTACCATCTCTATCTGTGATGAAGAGATTAATATCTGACATTTTTAATTGTTTATAGTTTGCACAACTGGTTTTTTTGCTTCTTTTCTTGAACCATCAAAACCATCTATTCCACTAACTGTAGTATACCTAAAAATGTTTTTCTTTCCAGGATTTATAATTTTATATGCTGATTGACACATTAATGTAGCTTCGTGAAAGCCGCATAAGATTAGTTTTAACTTGCCTGGATAAGTATTGATATCTCCAATTGCAAATATTCCTTTAATATTAGTTTGGTAATCAAATGTATCTACTTTAATCGCATTTTTTTCTATGTCTAATCCCCAATTACCAATTGGGCCTAATTTAGGAGATAAACCGAAAAGAGGTATAAAATGATCAAGTTCATATTCTGTTTCAATTTCATCTTTAGAGATAATAATACTTTCTAATTTCTCCTTCCCTTTAAGTTTAGTTATTTGAGCAGGCGTTATAATCTTAATTTTATTTTCTTTTTTTAATTCTCGCACTTTCTCTACAGAGTCTAATGCTCCACGGAATTCATTTCTTCTGTGAACTAGAGTTACATCTGCATTTATATTAGCTAAAAATATGCTCCAATCTAAAGCCGAATCCCCCCCCCCTGCAATTACAACTTTTTTATTTCTATATATTTCAGGGTCTTTAATAATGTATTCAATTCCTTTGTCTTCATAAAAAGAGATGTTTTCCAGAGCGGGTTTTCTAGGCTCAAAACTGCCAAGTCCACCTGCAATAGCAACAACAGGAGCCTGATGTTTTGTTCCTTTATTTGTCGTTACTGTAAAAAAACCATTCTCTTCCTTTGCTATATCTTCTGCCCTTTCTCCCAATGTAAATCCAGGTTCAAATTGTTTACATTGTTCTAATAAATTATTTGTTAAATCTCCAGCTAAAATCTCAGGAAAACCGGGAATGTCATAAATAGGTTTCTTTGGATATATTTCGGAGCATTGCCCCCCTGCTTGGGGTAAAGCATCAATTAAATGGCATTTTAATTTTAGCAATCCCGCCTCAAACACTGTAAATAATCCAGTTGGCCCCGCTCCAATAATAATAATGTCTGTTTTGATCATTTTTTTCTTTTTCATTACAAAGATTAAAAAAATAACAACGTAGTAATTAATCGGATATATTTTCTTTTAACAATTTTTTAATTATAACTAGTTTGTTTTTGTGTAGTGTTTGCAGAAAAAATTTTAATTTTGTAGTGTAAATTTTTAGTTATGGCTATCAAGATAACAGATGATTGTATTAATTGTGAAGCATGCGAACCAGAATGCCCTAATCAGGCTATTTATGCTCCTGAGGAGTTTTGGAAATTTTCTGATGGAACTACTATGCAAGACAACAAAGAAAGAGACGAGGGAATGTCTGATGAATTTTTTTATATAGCAACTGATAAATGTACTGAATGCATAGGCTTTCATGATGAGCCGCAATGTGCTGCTGTTTGCCCTGTTGACTGTTGCCTTCCAGATGAGGATAATGTAGAGTCAGAAGCAGATTTATTAATAAAGAAAGAAAAATTACATTCTTAAAAAGAAGAGGTGTTAACGATGGGGATGCTTTTTCTATTCATTAAAAAAGTATCTTAGATCGATAGTGATAAAAGTCCCAGTAATTTCTAAAAAGAATTTTTCATCAAAATTTTGATCGTTAAAACTGTTGTTATCATCTTCATATCTTGGATAAATTCTACCTATCTCTGTCCATGGTAGATGGAGACTTGCCCCAATATAGTAGGTCCCTTTTTGTTGTGTACGATATTCCATCCCAAGATTTGCGAGCATAGCCCTATACCCTCCACTTCTTCTATAAGTGTTTTGATAGTAAGCGTCTGTTATTTCACCATAAGAAACAATATCAGAAGCTAATATGTTTTGTGATATCCCAAATGCGACATTAAGATACCATAGTTTAGAGGCACGAACATAAGTTAGTAATTGTATTGGTAATTCATATGATCTTATTCCAAAAGAAGTGAAATCATTAATATTTAGGATGTTATTATTTATTATTAACTTATGGTTTCTTTGGGTGTAGTTCAAGCCAGATTCTATTATAAACGTTTTGTTTATTTTTTGTCTTAATATCATTCCAAATGAATTACTGTATTTTGGCTCTAAATTAAATTTATATGCTCCTGAAGCTTTTTCAACATGAGAGGAATTAAAATATTGAGAGGGAATTATTGGCTTGTATTGAAAGCCAAACTTTGGTTTATTGTCTTGCCCTTTTGAATCCAAAAAAATAAGTAGTAATATACAGATGAAAAGGTTATTTTTCATTCGCAATAACTTCAATTTCTGGATTTATCTTTTGTTTTAATAAATTTTCTATCCCCCCTTTTAGAGTGCTAGTTGATGAAGGGCATCCACTACATGCTCCTTTTAAATCAACACAGACTATATTGTCTTTATAATAATTTAATGTTATTGCACCACCATCAGCTTCAACAGCAGGGGCTATATATTCATTCAAGATTGCTTCGATTTCCTTTTCAAGGGGATTAAATTTTTTACTCGTATTTACAATTTTACCCTTTTCTGAATGTTTTTCTTTTCTTACATCTATATGCTCTGTATAATTCTTTATGTCATTACTGCTATTTAGGTGTTCGGTAATAAAGGATCTTAAGTGCATAGCAATATCCTCCCATTCTATTGTTTTGTTTTTTGTAATTGAAATAAAGTTAGCGCTTAAATAAATGCTTTGTATAAAAGGAAATTTCAATAATTCTTCTGCAATTGAAATTCCTTTTGCTTCCTTTAGATTTGAAATCTCAATACTTTTATCTGCAAGCATCCTATTTGCCACAAATTTCATTACTTGAGGATTTGGCGTACTTTCCGCATAAATACTATAGTTCATTTTTTGTTTTTTTGGTAAAAATAATAATTTAGGAAAACAGATCTATTTCTTCTAATTTAATAGTTTTTTTGAAGAAAAACTTTGCGCTTTTTTCAAATGATTTAGTATAATTAGAAACATAAAAATGATGTTCAGGGGTCATGTCTTTGTTTAAAAGGTTTTGATGTTTTAAATGTTTTGCAATATGTTCTGCGACAATATTAGCTGAATCAATTACATTGACTTCTCCATTATAATAATGTTTTATCTTTTCTTGAATCAATGGGTAATGTGTACAAGCTAATATCAAATGTTTAATGTTTTTTAGCTTTTTATTAGACAAGTAATTCGTGATAATAGTATTGCTTATATCTTCATTAATGAATCCTTCTTCAATCATTGGGGCAAAAAGTGGTGTTGCTAATGATTTAACATTTGTGTTTCCGCATAGGGCATTAATTTTTCTCTTATAAATCCTTGAACTAATTGTAGCTTTTGTTCCAATGACTCCAATGGAATCTTTTTGGCAAGTTTTAGACACTTCATTTACAACAGGATCAATTACATTAAAAATTGAGATATTACGTGAATTTCCAGTAACATTCTTTTTGGCAACTGCAGAAGCTGAATTGCACGCAATAATAATAATTTTACATTTTTTAGAAATTAAGAAGGATATAATTGTTTGACTAAAATTTTGAATAGCTTTTTTTGATTTTTCTCCATATGGCAAATGCTGTGTGTCTCCAAAATAAATTATGTTTTCATTTGGAAGTGCTTTTTTTATTGCATTAGCCACAGTAAGACCGCCAATTCCTGAGTCAAATATTCCGATAGGAGAATGTTTCATAAAATAAAAGTATAAAAAAAGCATCACTCAGGATGCTTTTTTATATTATGTGGTTCAACGTTATAAGTTTAGTTTCTTTTTTACTAGAGATAACACATTTTCACTATCTTTTGCATATAGAATTGACCCTTGGCTTTTATCAAATATATAAGTGAAACCCCCTTCGTTGGCAACATCTTCAATTGCTTTTCTTGCTTTAGATAGAATAGGCTCAAGTAATTCTTGTTCTTTTGTTTGTAATGACTGCTGTGCATTTTGCTGGAATGTTTGGATTCTTTGTTCTAATCCTGTAATTTCAGCAACTTTATCTTGTTTTACTAAATTTGTGTAAGTTGATTCCTTAGCTTGATATTCTTCATAGCTTGCTTGTAGTTCAGATGTCATAGATGCTAATTGTGCTTCCAGACTTTTTGCGAATTCCTGCACTTCTGCTTCTGCGGTTTTACGTTCAGGCATTAGCATTAATAGTTCTTGCGCATCAATATATCCAAATTTATTTTGTGAAAATGAACTTAAAGTTATGCAGGATAATAGGGTTAAAAATGTAATTTTTTTCATTGTTATATTTAATTAAGGTTATGTATTATAATTAGTATCCCATCAACTCCAGAACTTTGTCTGATTTATCAAGGTTATTGTCTTTATATAGCATTATTAAATCACTTGAACTATCAAATATAGCTTGATATTTATTATTTGCTGCTAATTGTTGAATAGCATCATAGATTTTATCTTGTATGGGCTTGATTAATTCTTGCCTTTTAGAGTAGAGTTCTCCTTTAGATCCAAAATATTTCTGTTGTAGTTTTTTTGCTTTATTTTCTTTAGAAATAATTGCTTCTTCTCGTTTTGCTTTCATTTCATCAGTTAATAGAACTTGCTCTTGTTGGTATGCTCTGTACATTTGCTCCACATCAGCATATTTAGCTTCAATTTCTTTTTGCCAATCATCGGAGAAATCGTCTAATTTATCTTGAGCTTGTTTAAATTCTGGAATTTTATTAAGAATATAGTCGGTATCTACATATGCGAATTTTTGCGCTTGCAAAGTTAAAATCGATAAGCAAATAATGTTTAAGGTTAATAATATTTTTTTCATAGTCTGCGTTTTAAAAAGTTACAAATTTAGTTAAAATTGTTGACCTATAGAGAAATGGAACTGCCCACCATTCGCACCTGGATTTCCAGGGATTTCATCGAGCCCCCAACCATAATCTAGCCCCATCATACCAATCATAGGCAACATTATTCTTACGCCAAATCCAGCTGATCGCTTTACTCCAAAAGGATTAAAATTGTCAAAGGTATCCCAGGCATTTCCCGCTTCCAGAAAACTTAATGCATATACGGTTGAGCTTGGATTTAAGCTAATTGCATATCTAAGTTCAGTTGTATATTTATTATAGATTGTGGCTCCCGTTGGAGGTGATATAGAATTATCATTATATCCTCTCAATCTAATTAGTTCCCTTCCATCAAATTGATATCCCATTCCGCTCATTCCAGAACCCCCAACATAAAACCTTTCAAATGGAGCAACACCTAAATCATTATCATAGGCCCCAAGCAGTCCCATTTCAATTCGTGTGTTTAGAACTAATTTATCACTAAATGCAGAAAACCATGAGGATTTAAATTTCCATTTGTAGTATTCTATCCAAGCATATTTTTCCTGATCAGAGATTTTTGAATAATCATCAACTCCATCAAAAATTGAATATGGTGGCGTAACCTTAAGGCTTAAAGAAAAGTCTGAACCACTTCTAGGATATATTAATTGATCCATAGAATTACGCCCAATTCTAATGTTATAATTTAAATTGTTTGAAAAACCATTGCTAAAAGAAAAGAATGATTGATTATTAACTAATTTATATTGCTGGAAGCTGATCCCATTATAAAGAGAAAAATAATCATCTGGAAATTGTAATCTTTTCCCCATACCTATAGTAATACCAGTAATTTCTATAGCTTCTCTTTCTTCATCTTGTTGGCCATTTGAAGAGACAGATTTGTATAATGATACCGTTAATGAGTTAGGTTTTTTTCCTCCCAGCCAAGGTTCAGTAAAAGAGATGTTATAGTTTTGATAGTAAATACCATTTGAAGAGGCAGATAAGGAAAGTATTTGCCCATCTCCTGATGGTAACGGAGCCCATTTGTCTTTCTTGAAGAAATTTCTGGTGGAGAAATTGCTAAAATTTAATCCTAAAGAACCTACAATTCTACCAGCTCCCCATCCTCCTTGTAATTGAATTTGATCTGATGATTTTTCTTCAACAACATATGTAATATCAACTTCATTCCTTGCTGGGTCAGGGTCAACTTTAACATCAAATTTTTCAGGGTTAAAATATTGCAATTGAGCAAGCTCTCTTTGTGAGCGCATGATGTCTGAACGCTTAAATAGATCTCCAGGGCGAGTTCTTAATTCACGCATAATAACATGGTCATTTGTTTTTGTGTTACCAGTTATTTGGACTTTGTTTATTCTCGCTTGTTTTCCTTCATAAATTCTAACTTCAAGATCAATTTTTTTGTCTGTTGCTGATTTTTCTATGGGAGTAGCATTAAAAAATAAATACCCGTTATCAAGATATAAGGAGCTAATATCTGATCCGTCTGCAGCTCCAAACAACCTTGAATCAAGCACTGATTGGTCAAACACATCATTGTTTTTAATACCTAATTGTGTTACTAGTTTTTCTGAAGAGTAAATAGTGTTTCCTACAAAATTTATCTCACCAAATTTATAAGGGGACCCTTCGTTAATAGTCATTTCAATTGACATCGTATTGTCACTATTCATATAGGTTGTGTCCTTTACAATTTCTGCATCTCTATATCCGATCTCATTGTATTTTGCAATAATATTTTTTTTATCATCCTCATAATTAGTCTCTAAAAATTTTGACGTTTTCCAAAATCTCCAGAAATTTTTAGATTTTGTTTCTTTCATGCTCTTTTTTAATCTGTAATTATTTATAGCATAAATGGAATCTTTTTGGTTAAATAGTCTTTTGTTATTATTTGCAATTTGATTTCTACCTTTTATCGTGATTGTTTTTATTTTTATTTTCTCTCCTTTAAAGATCTTAAAAATTAGATTTTCAGAATTTGCTGTATTTGTGTCTGCTGTTGTTGAACATTCTACATCTACATTATAAAAACCTTTGTTAATATAATAGTTTTCTATAGTATTAACACTGTTAGTGATTAGATTTTGAGTTATTACTTTCCCACGCATAAGTTTCAGATCTTCCTTGAGTGCAGTAATGTCAGATTTTCGGACTTTTTCTCCTGTAAATTTAAATTTTGAGAGCCTAGGGTTTTCTGTTAGGCTAATTGTTAAGAATACAGTATTGTCTACTATTTTTTGGATAGAAATATTAACATCAGAAAAAAGTCCTTGCTCCCAAAGTTTCATTATAGCGCTACTTATCTCTTCTCCCGGAACCTTAATAGTTGTGCCAATTGATAGATTGGTAATTGCAATAAGTGTATTATTATTTAGATTATTTGCTCCTTCTACCATTATTCCTCCAATCTCATATTCTTTTGGATTAGAGTAATCTGCGCTTTCGTTCATTTGCGCTGAAAGATTAAAGCTTATAAGGCTAATTATTAGTAATGTGATATTTTTCAAGGCCTTAATTTTCTAATTGTTCTGTAGTTTTCCCAAATCGTCTTTGTCTACTTTGATAGTCTAAAATTGCCTTTTCTAAATGGCCTCTTCTAAAATCAGGCCATAATGTGTCAGTAAAATATAATTCAGAGTATGCTATTTGCCAAAGCAGAAAATTACTAATTCGATATTCACCACTGGTTCTGATTAATAGTTCAGGATCTGGAACGCTTTTAGTTGTAAGATATTGTCGAAAAATCTTTTCATTTATATTTTTAGCATTAATACCGCTAGCAATTAGTTTTCTTGTCGCATTTAAAATTTCCCATCTACCGCTATAACTAAGAGCAAGAATAAGATTCATGCGTGTGTTGTTTTTTGTTTTTTCAATTGCTTCACATAGTTTTTTCTCAGCTTTTTGAGGCAGATTTTTGGTTGCTCCAATAGTAGTTAGCTTAATATTGTTTTGCATTAAGGTTTTGGTTTCTTTATTTATTGCAGATATTAATAATGTCATAAGGGCATTTATTTCTGCTTCTGGGCGTTTCCAATTTTCAGTGGAAAAAGCATATAGAGTTAAAAACTTGATTCCAATTTCAGCAGCTGCTTCAACTGTTTCTCTTACTGCTGTAACTCCATTTTTGTGTCCAAAAACTCTCATTCTGCCTTTAGCTTCTGCCCACCTTCCATTACCATCCATAGTGATGGCAATATGTTGAGGTAAATTTTTTTGGTCTATTTCTCTGCTCATTATGGATAGCAGCCTTTGGTTTTATTGTCTAATTTAAATGAAAGAGTAATGCCTAAAAATGAATACCAGTCTTTTTTTGTATCATCACCTCTTTGAAGATTTTTAGAGTGTGTCCCTGATGGGTCAGAAAAAGAAATCGCAATATCATCCATTTCAATTGGATAAGAAGCTCCGTTGTTAGTATTTATTCCATTCCCTGGGTATGTTGTGCTTACATCATCTATATAATCAGTAAATGTCTTTCTAGCCCCATATTCTAAAATAATATTGAAAGCCTCATTTACAGCTATCTTAAAACCACCACCCATAGGTATAGCGAATTGAATTAAAGCATATTTTTTTCTATCAGGAAATGTTGTCGTTCCCTGTCCTTCGGTTCCTAATTCTTGTAGATCAACCCATTGGCCGTTAGTTGTAATATTTTCTGCTTGAGGGTTAAAATGAAATATAGATACTCCTGTATAAATAAAAGGGGTCCATGTATATAGTGGGTTCCCAGGCTGATAAGGCAAGAAGTTAAATTCTAATTGACCAGAAAGTTCGTATATTGGAGATTTAAAATGCAGCCCTCTATTACGAGCAATTGTGTCTTTTGAGTCTCTTTCATCTGAATTTAAGTTGAGGCACATAATCTCTGCCTTATATACAAATCTTTTGTCAATATTCTTTCTAATTATCAATCCTGCCCCTGCTAATGGTTGATGAAAATGAGTTTTATTGAGGTCTCCTAAGTAGTATGATGTTCCTAATAATAAGCCAACCTCAGTGTTGGGCTTAAATTGTTGCGCATTGATTGTCAAGCCATAAAAAATAGTCGCAAAAACAGATAATATTATTTTAAAGCCAAATCTTTTCCTAATCATGATTTTATGAATAAGTTGCAAATATAAAGATTCTTCAATATCATAAGAAGATATTAGCTTCTTTTATCTATTCCCCACATTAGTTTGTTTCTAATTGTTGCCGTAAAAGAATTGTTTTGAGGTTGAATTAGTCTAATCTTAAACTCAGCTTTCTTTATAATTAGTTCTGTATCACTATCAAAAGCACGCGATCTGGAGTCTAGAGAAACTAATGCTAATTGGTCCCTATCTTCCACTTTTAGCTTTACAACACTACGATCATTAATAACTATTGGTCGGACATTTAAATTATGTGGAGCATTAGGTGTAATAATTATATTATTAGTTCCAGGCATAATAATAGGTCCTCCACAACTTAAAGAATATCCTGTTGAACCAGTTGGGGTTGAAACTACTAGTCCGTCCGCCCAATAAGTATTTAAGAATTCATTATCAACATATGCTTCTATTTTAACCATAGAAGAAGTGTCTTTCTTTGAAATTGCAACTTCGTTTAATGCAAAATTCTTGTCTTTAAAGAGGTTCTTTTCTGTATTTAGTTCTAATAGTGTTCGCTCGCTAATTGTGTAGTTCCCTTTTATAAGATCATTTATCGCATCATCTATTTCTTGTGTCGAGACGCTTGATATAAAGCCTAACCTACCAGTATTAATCCCCAAAATAGGTATATTTGACTTTCTTACGTAAGTAATTGCCCTAAGCAGTGTCCCGTCTCCACCAATACTTAAAAGACAATCTACATTATCAATTAATCCTTCAGGAGAGTTAAATGTATCAATTTTTTTTGTGAAGCGTATATTGTTTTGTAAGAATTTATTAAAATCTTCTTCGATAATAATCTTGATTTGCTCAGACTCCATTTTTTTCATTAGGTGCCTAATATACTTTGTGAAATGTTCGGGGTATGGGCTTCCAAAGATTGCAATTGTCATAGTTTCTTTTTTGATCCAAAAGGATTTGAGAAATGTAAAAATACTCCTTTTTCTCCTAAATGGTTTATTGAAAACTCAATTCTTA
>CEUA01047630.1_pt1 | contig 22673 bp, 14 predicted proteins | sample 361541 | NCBI WGS metagenome assembly CEUA01 (sample SAMEA2623079, study PRJEB7988) | marine metagenome | isolation source: saline water (ENVO:00002010), including
TATCTGTTATTTTTCTTTTTTGCTCGGTGGGTTCATGGACTTATTCAATGTCCCACACCTGTTGACCGAACGTACTGAGCCAAAAAAAAATCGCGAAAGACGTCGCAATCGCACACGTCAAGAACAAGCACAACATGCTTCTAAAAATAAAATAAACAAATTTGATAGTAAAGAAGCAATTCAAAGAGCATTATCAAGATTCGATACAGATCCTCGCCCTAAGGGAATCCCTAGTCTAATAGACCCCTCTCCTCAAATAATTGAATTAGAGTGGATTACCAATGGTATTCCTAAATCAATGCAGAAATCTGTTGGAGAACTAGTATGTTTACCAGGTGAATTCGGATGGCTACCAGAACAGCGTGTATCGGAAATCGCAGAAAAAATAGAACACCTTTCTATATCTCTTGAACAAGCGCTTTCTTTACGATCTGCTTTAAATCAAGAAAAGAGTGTATATTCTCATGGAAGATTAATGAGCCGTTCTAATGAATTGAAAAGAAGATATGATTCAGGACAAGGCGTTCTTTCTCTTTCAAAAAAATTCGACACCCCTCCTGTCAATACCTTTAGAGCTATATTGACTGGACGTGGTTGGTCTAAAAATAAAATAAAAGAAATCCTAAAATTACCCCATAAATTGAATAAAAGAGATAGAGAAGAATTCAAATTAGCTGAAGAAAACGATAAAGTAAGCTCTGTTAATCAATCTGAAACACAATCAGCGGCAGAAATATTTGAAGAAGTGTTGTGTAATTATTTTTCATCCTTGGGAGTCAGATTTAGGCGCCAAGAAGAGCTCCTAAAAGAACAAAAAAAGTCCGAGGGGCGAGCAGTGATAACTCCAGATTTATTACTTCTTGATGATGTTAGAATAAACGGTATTCCTTGCGCATGGATAGATGCCAAACATTTTTTTGGTGCAGATTTAAAATTCCCTAAAAAGAAAACCCAGAAACAAGTTGATAGATATGTGAATGAATATGGACAGGGTGCTATAGTTTATCGCCATGGTTTTTGTCAGAGTCTAGAACTAAATGGCGCAATCCAACTTGATGCCAGTCCACTGGATTTGAAGCCACTAGCAGACTTTCATGAAAAAAATTATAATAATAAAAGTTTATGAATTATAAGATAAACCACTCTTAACTGCTTCAAATCCATTTTTATGTAATTTATTACATACTTTATTCATATCAAAATTTAATAAGTCTATATTTTTTGGTACTATCACTACACTTTGTCCTAACATACAGAGTAAAGGAATAATGTTTTCTTCCAATTCACAATCTTTTATGATATTCTTACATTCGAGCAATAATTCTTTTCTCCCAGAATCAACGATTAATTCACTATCAATAGCAAATTTTTCTGCAGACATAATTAATTCAGACCAACTATTCTTATCCCATTTTTCATTATTGATACCTTCCATTGCACTCTTCCCTGAAGAAGTTATTTTTTCTTTCCACTCTGTACTATCTATGTAATTAGACGTATGTTTTCCAGTTTCTGCCTTCCAAACTAATATTAGAGGCATTTCTTCAAACCACCCCTCTGCTCTTCCTGGACCCGAATCTAATAGACTCCCGCTGTAAGGGGCACCTGCAACTAGCCGTCTTTCCACACCTCCTGCTGATAAGGCAGTGATATCACCCAATCCTGTTGATCTAATCCGTTCTACTGAATGCGCAATTTGATATGATCTTCTACGACTCTCTTCATGTGAAATGCCCAATGCTCTTTGAAATGAGCTTGCAGCAGCCACTGCACCTGCTCCAGACATTGCAAAACCTTGAGAAAGTGGTAATGAGATTCTAATATTTAACTCCCATGAATAATTTCCAATTTCAGGTATTTCATCAAGTAATAAGTTCATTACTTCTTTGTAAAGGGCATCATCACCATTACCATTTAGATAATTTATCTTTAGATTAAAGTCCCCCTCTTCTCCTCTGGCAATAGCTTCCACCCCGTCCTTTAAACAAAGACCTGCACCCAAACTACCCTGCTCTTCTATTTTTTCGGATTTATCTACGATCGCAAAAAATAGTGTAACGTGTCCGCCACACTCACCTCTTCCAAGTTTCACAGTCATATTTGCTACAACCCTTTCAGACAAGAAGGTTTTCTCATTTCAGAGCGGATACAATATCTTCAGATATAATGTCAAAACGTGATGACAACTCTTTAGTGGCCCTTTCAAAAGCCACTCTAGGAGTCATCGAACCATCAGTTTCAAAAGATAAAATAAACTCTTCAGGAACTTCTTCTATAACAATTGCATCTTTAAATTCTCTCATTTCTTCAGTACCTTCTCCAACATGGTTTAATTCTCTTTCAAGAATTGCAACCTTTTCTATGTCTTCTAATTTACCACCTTTGAAATCCTTTTCTGTAATTTTTAAATTTAAATCCCATAAGATTTTTGATTTAGATTTATTTTTTATCACTCCTATTTTTCTCGATCTAAAAGAAACACCACATACCGGAGACCACTTTGCATGTTCTCGACCTCTACCCATTATTGCGGTGGCAAAGAATTCAATCATTTGGCCTTTGAATAATTTAGTAATCGGAATTTCCTTGAATTCATCGATTATACTTAGAGAATCATCACCCATTGGCTTCATATCTCCAGCATATATCATTTTTCCTTCTTCTGTTCCAAATGCTTTACATGCATAGATTACCGAACACTGAGGACAACCTCTTTGGTCTTCTACTAGTTCTTTACATGAAGGGCATTCATTTTGGAAATAAAAATCATCATGGCGAGTAACTATTGGTATCATTGCTAGTCTTTGAGCAATAATTTCATCAGGAAGCGGACCAGTACTTTCCCAAGTTTCTCCTTCTTGTTCTACGAGTCCTAATTCAAATCTTACAGTGTCAATCGCCATTTTAGGAGTATCTACCATCAATGTTCTCCTAATTGCACTCAATAAGGACCTATCTGCCCCCGTAAATAGAATTTTTATATCGTTTCCTTCTTCACTGATAATTTTCACTTTAACCATATTATCACCTCATACTCTCCTTCCACGTCTTCCGCCCTTACTTTTTGTACCATCTGTTGGAATCGGCGTAACATCTTCAATACGTGTTATTTGCACCCCAGCTCTCGTTAAGGCTCTAATTGCTGCTGTAGCGCCAGGGGCATTATTTGATCTATTACCGCCTGCACCTCTATACTTTACAATTACTTGATTAAAATCTTTTTCTGCTAACATTTCAGCAATTCTTTCTGCAGCTCTTGTTGCAGCAAATTGCCCACCAGAATCACTACCTCCTTTAGTGACCATTCCTCCAGATACTTTACAAATAGTTTCACATCCTGTTAAATCGGTAGCAGTAATTAATACATTATTGAATGTACTGTATATGTGTAGGATGGCTTTGTGACTCATTCTTTATCCTCCTTCGGAATGGTATCTTCAACTGTTGGAGCATTTTCTGAATCAGCCTTGATTTTCTCTACGAATTCTTCAGTAGCTTCTCTTACTTCTACTTCATCTTCGTCTTCTCTATCATCTTCATCTACAACCCTAAATCTTTCTAATTCCTGACGAAATGTAGAATTTTCATCTATAAAAGGCGAATTTAAATTGTATTGCAACATTTCCTCTTCCTCTTTAAGTATATGATAACCAGGAACAGTCATTTTCTGCATACCAATAGAAATATGTCCATGCATTATTAATTGTCTAGATGACCTCATCGTTGGTGCTAAACCACGTCTATAGACTACAGATTGTAATCTTCTTGAAAGCATCTGGTCAATATCAATTTGTAATACATCGCCAACACTTGCACCTTCAGGAAGCAAACCTTTCCTTGTCAAGGAAGATATCAATTGCTCCTTTTCCTTTGCAAAATGGCCTTCAGAAGTATCCACTCTACCTATTAATTTCATGGCCTGATTCCTATATCTTCGCAACGCAGTTCTTTCTTTCCAAATCTCTTTCATACCACCAGTTTTCTTTAGCCCGTATTTCTCTTTAAGCGCATGTTCTTCATCAATTCTTGCTTGTCTCCAAGGATGAGTTGGCGTTTGTGTCTTAGATCTAGAAAATTTTGGATCACCCATATATCATCACCTTCTTACTTTTTCTTTTGAACTCCGAGTGTAGCACCAGATCTGCCATTAGCCCTAAGTCTTTGACCACGAACTTTGTGTCCACTTCTGTGACGCATACCTCTGTAGGTTTTCATTCCAGCAAGTCTAGCAATATCATCATCACGAGTTAGTTTAACTTCAAGAGAGACTAGGTGTGCATCTTCATTACTTTCTAAATCTCTTTGTCGATTCATTAACCACCATGGTGAAATAGTTGCATAATCATCGATAGTTGCCCTTAAGGAATCTTTTTCTTCAGCAGTTAGTAAACCTCCTAACTTTTTACTATCTATGCCAGATAATCTGCATATTTGTTGCGATGTTCTAAGGCCAATGCCCTTAATTGAAGTCAATCCAATAGATATGGGACTAAGACCATCTATGTCACTTTCTGCTATTCTAAATATATAGGAGAAATCGTCTCCTAATTTGGATTCATCAATCTTAGCCATTCCGGTTCCCCCGTGTTCACTGTTTCCAGTGGCCCTATGGGCATCCTCGCGACTTACCATTCTTATTTGAAAGGCACGGATGGTTAACAATAATTATTTTAACTTATTTTTCTTCCTTACATACAACATAAAGTAAATGCTTAGTAGCCCCTCTATCCAACTCTAAGTCTATCATAAAAGCCTTAGAACCATCATTTCCTTTCAATTCAGAATCTAATTTACGTTGTATTTTTGGATGCATCTCAGGATCAATATTGCATCTTAGTGTAACTTTGTTTATTCCATGTCTGACCGCAGCATTTGCTACTTGACTTATTGTTCTCAGTTCTGGAGGAGTTAATCTGTGTTGCACAACTTTGCCACTACATACTACAAATTCTGAAACCTCATCATTATCTACTAAAGGTTCTGTATGTATCAGAAGAGGACGCCTACCTTCTAATCTTAGCCAAGAGTATCCACAACCCGGGGCAATCACTTTTTTTAACCAAGATTCTTGTAGTCCACTTTCTATTAAAGAAGCATCAATTATCGACATCCATGATTCAAAAGGAGGAGGAGAATTTAATTTAACCATTTTAGATACTTCTGGACGCCCTTCAATTTTGGCCATTATATTTTTTCTCCCAACTCTAATACATCTATGACTATTTTTTGAAGAAATAGAACCAACCCATACTGATAAACGATCAACCCGACCTCTTCCCTGGCTCAACCATTCCCAGGTTCTAGGAACTCCTGGAAAAGTAGTTTCTAGTAAAGAATTAACCATATTTCTTTGTTGACTATCCAATCTAGGTGATAAATCCAATAAAACTGCAGGGCCTCTTGGGCCAATTTGTAAATATTCATTCCAAGAATTTAACAATTCTTTGAGGGGCGGACGCATCTCTTCGATATGGTGTTTTTGAGCATCCCTGGGTCTTGCTGGATCCAAATGTAACATTGCTATTGGAGGATGAGCTCTTGTACCCGCATCTCGTAAACTTTTCCAAAAAGCACTCATTACTTCCCCCGCTCTTGTGCCATCACCAATAAGTACTCTATCCATCGTTCTCTGTAAGTCATTTTTATCAGAAGCAATATGCATATTAGCAGCACATAATATTGCTACTTCTTTTTCTATTTCAACACCTAAAGCAGGCCTCCTAAGTCCTTTTGTTAATGCAATTAATTGTACACCAGATCCAGCTGCTGCATCCAATATCACTCCTGCTGGCAAATCGTTTGGATTAATTTGACTTGATCTAATTTGAGAAATATTCCAAGGTGTAGATAGTTTTCTCATATCATCATTCATAAAAAAACTCGGCTCACCTTTTTTATTGGACCTTGATTTTACAATCTCTCCAGCTTCTTTTACAATCTTTTCAGAAGGCAACAAGTCCACATGTGTATGTTCAGACACAGTCCACCGTACATGGACTCAGTCAAGTTTCTTTCGTGCCCATACTTAAGAAACGGGCGCTCTATCCAATTTTAATTCAAAGCGAAGCCATACATTTTCCAACTCATGCCCTTCATTATTTCCATACGCAATTGGAGGTGGAAGTAAGGTGATATGCGAAGTACCAGTATCCAAACCCGGCATCAAAGCCCCACGATCATTGTCAATATCCAGACCAATCAAAGACCATCCAAAACCATAAATCGACCCCCATGGATCTCCCGAGTTTTCTGCCCAAGTCCCTGAATCAAGTTCTTCATCAGTATCTGCATTCCAAACAGTATATTGTACTTCTACTGTATCTCCATCACTTATGTGAACATCTCTTTGCTCTACACCTGCGAATATGTTGATATCTAATCTTACTTCTGAATTAGGTACAGCGACATGTTTTACGTCTATGCTAATTTCTTGCTCAGACACACTATCTAGTAATTCAATTTCTATGATTAAACTTTCTTTACCTTCTAAGCCATTTACGATTACACTATTTTCTCCAGTAGATACAAATATAACATTATTTACATCCATTGTAAGAAGCAAATCCAACGTCTCATTACCTCTATTGTATATCGCAACACTAGCATGGTCTCCTTCTCCTTGATGTTCCCAATCACATCTTAATTCTCCTGGATAGAGGAATAAATCATCCTGTTCCGCTAGATTTCCTTCTGGCCACTCCCAATTATCTTCTCTAGATGAGCATGTATCGAATAGTAAATCAATTTCCCATAACCATCGCCCATCTGATTCCAAGACTTCCGAGTTGGTGGATTCAAATGGATCCAAATCTTCCAAGAAATTTTTAGCAGATATGCCAAGCCAAGCTGAAGATATAATAATCACTACTAAGGTTAAACTAGATAGTACTAAAGTAGCCCTTGGAATTGTCATTTTATTTAGTCCAAGGGGGATAGGTGGATGCTCAATTTCATCAGGAGTATCTGATATCCAAGACCTTGTCACATTACGTTGTAAGGGCCATCAAACATCAAGGTTAGCATTTAAAGGGTTAAAAAATGAAAATTTACTAATCTTTAATCAATTCTTTTTCATTTGAAATCCCTAACCAACCAATAATTCCCAACTCAATTGCAATAAGAGTTAATGCAATAAGAATATTGATTTGATCAAATATTTCTTTCACAAATATTAGACTAAATAGCATTGCTAAGATAAGATCAATCAACCCCCATATTCTAAAAATTTTCCTCAATTGGATTATTCCAATTATCCATGTAATCGTTGAAACTAGAACCATTAACACAGTAAAATATATCTCAGTAAAATATCCAGTTGTAATTAAACCACCTATTATTAGAATATGTGAATCAATAGTTAGGGCCATACTCCACCTTTCTTTTCCAAATTTACTTGTCATAGACAATGCAATGAGGAGTATAGTTCCTAGTATTAATGTCAAATAAGGAACATTCTGTAAAATACTATTGGACCATGCTCCAAATGCATACATTGCTAATATAATACTTAAAATTCCCATTCCAGTTGTGGTTGTTTGTTTAGATACAAATCCTTGCCTTATCGTGCTAATTGCAGCTAATATCCCAGCAGGCCCAAAAGAAATCATTACAATTGCTAAATTCCTCACGCCTCTATTACTTTTAATATCATTTTCTTTATATCTTACATTTCTCTTATTAACTATCCAAAAATCACAAATTAGTGCCATTATTAGTAAAAACTCCAATAAAATCCAAGCAAATTCCCATTGTAAGAAACTGTCTTTATTAATTGTTTCATTGAAAGGATTAACTGTGAATGGAAACGGTAAAGATTCATTCATAAGTGTGCCAACAATTCTGTTAATAAGCAGAGGAATTAGAAACCAATCAATGGCCACAGGTATTCTATCAATTAGATTATCTTGATATAATACTGAAATAATCACTAATTCCATTATAATGACCGCTAAAATAGCCAAATCAAACATTTCAGTATTACTACTAAGTGGGCCAATATGGGATATATTGTGTACTATGACCACTCCACAGATTGCCATTGCAATTGGAATTTCTATGCCTAAAATATGTAGTAAATTAATTTTCAGCGACTTAGTTCTATATTTTGCAATAGCGACAAGTATACTGGCAAATAATCCTATCATTAGCAGAATTAATGCATTTGGACCTGAGATTAGTGCATTAATACTAGCAAATATAAAAACAATACTTAACATTGTCATAATAATTATCGGCCGATGATTTACATCTGAAATATACAATTGTTCTAGGTTTTCAGCCTCCTTCATTTCTCTGTTAATCTTTCTTCGCTCCTTTAATGATGCAACAAGTGGATCATATTGTTTGATTATTTTATCATTTTCACTGCCAATATCTTTTGTGTTTTTTGTTCTCTGGATATTTGCTAACTCTATTCTCTGTTGTTTTAAATTAATAGTTTTCAATTCAGCTTTTAATTCCCCTCTAGCGACTAACCATATTGACATGAAAACGAATAATATTATGGAAAGATATTTCGGAAAAACCGGATCTGTTTGCCATGTCAACCCAATAACACTTATGATTAAAAATAATGCTGCTAAAGTAGATTTAAGGATTTTTTCAATCGTTTCGGACTTTCTCAGATATAAGACGATTAGTATCGTAGTACAAATTAGCGCAATCCAAGATATTTCTAAATTTGGTAAATGGCCATTACTGATTAGGCCATTACTGACATTCCTTCTGAATATAAAAATTAATAGTGGTATACTCATTAATGACATTCCAGTGTGTATATGGTCATTTACATCTCTATATAGGGCTGGTAAAACAGAAATAAGCATTATAATTATGAAAAACTCATCTAATCCATGCTCCCATTGCAAAATTCCAATTGATATAGCAATTATGATTAGTAAATTGTTTATTTCCCCAATCCTATGATCCAATATTTCAGAAATAATATGTATCATGATTAGTAATGTTAAAACAAATAATAATGTTAATGAATTAAAACCACCTAGTTGACAGATTATAATTATTGAAATCATTGGTAACCATAGCCCGATGCTCCACAGTTGAAGTATTTCTGAATCTCTGATAGTTGCCGAAATTTCGGTTAAACCTAGAAATTTTGATGCCAAATTAACATTGTTTTTTCCTAATTTAATATTCACTATTGCCATAAGAATTAATGAAATTGATAAATAAGAAGCCAAAGCATATACTTCTAATTCTAAAGAATTATTCCAATTTGATGAGTTTTTTACTATAAATAATGTATTCATAGTTTCTTCGGTAATTTTCTCTAGTATCATCCAGACCCAAGGTGATAGTACAGTTACTCCTGCAAGTGCAGGTGAGTCCCTCTTTAATGCCAATGCTGCAGTTCCTATATGCAATAAAGAAAGAAGAATGAGTAATAATGACCCGCCATCACCTTTTGTGGGTACAAGTGATACTAGTATAATCAAAACCAATACCGAACCAATCCATAAAACCCTGTCACTTACACTATTTTGATCTCTAAGTAGTATATATCCCGTTAATATGGAACCAAATATTGTAAAAATATCATATTCATCGAATAATAAATTATTGGTAATTTGACTTCCTAATAATAATATTATGGCTAAAAAAGGTAAGAATAGAATTATTGGTTTTATTATTCTGTTAGTTTCTACCCCTCTAACTCTTAGATAAGATCCTCCAAAAGCAGTACAAAGAAAGGTAACCATTCCAAGTGCATATCCTAGGTCTTGTCTATTTGCTGCGATGGAAAGAAATGAACCTACCATCCCAAGAGAAATCGAAACTCCCCATAGCCCTGGTTTCCCTAATCCACTAATTTTGAAAGCATTTGAAAACCAATTTTCTTCTCTTGCAAATTTAGCAGCCATTGAAGCATTAAGGCCGGTTATTGACATCAAAAGTAAGAATAATAGTAGAGGCGACTCAAGTTGAAGAATAACTAATTCACCAATTTGAAAACCACTCGTAATTGCATGCATTCCAACCCATAAATTAGATGCAGCAATACCAAGAGAAGCTAAATTTCCTGATTTTCTGTGTATTGCTAAACTATGTATCATGATTGTTGAGATAAAAATCATACCTGCCACACCCTCTTCTCCAAGTACTGATCCAGTGGTAGAACCAATGGATAATAGAACCAAAGTAGACTGCGCAGCTATAGCATCATGATTATGCCTGTATGCAAAATATAAATTTATGAAAACCAAGAAAATCAATAATAAGACTAAACCCTCAACACTAATGAAATTCCAATTTCTAAACTCAATAGCAAGTCCATATAATACTTTCATTGAAATAATTACCCAAGTTATTCCAAGCATTTTCATTTTTTCTTTAGGTATCCATACTTCACCAAGAGTAAACCCAAAACCTGCTAAAAAAATTAAGATTATTGTTGCCAAAAGTGGATCAAATGTATTTCCTATTTGAATGCTAATAATACTGTAAATGAAAATCATTGCAACCATTATAGACCAATTCACACTCCTTTCTCCTTCAATTGATATTTCAGTAACTATATCTCTTTCAGGTGCATTTTTTATTTTACCATCTTTCTGAATTATCCCTGGAGAACTATCATTTGTATCTTCAAAGGGATCAAAAAAATCTCCTAACGCTTCGTCTTTTTCCTGTTTTATGATTTTTGTATTTTCTAATGTATTATCTTCAATGTTTATGCCTTCAAGTTGAACATCAAAATCCATTTTGAATTTTCGTTCTCGGATGATTCGGTCTTCCCGTTCCTCCTCATCCATTGGTTATTGAGGATGGTACAACCGGCATAAACAAAACCCTTGTAAATTACTAAACACTATTCTTTTTGATTCAAAACAATATCAGTTCCGTAACACTTGAAACCAAAGAGCCCGTCCTGAAGTACGTAGAGGTTCAGAAATGTCAGAGACCTCTGATGAATTATTCACTCCAATTTCTACTCATGGATTAAATCCAAAGGGCCAATTGCATTTGAATAATGGATGGGAATATCTATATCAAAAATCTATTGAATTGGACGAAGCAACTCTTACTTCTGATGGAGTACTATTGGCAACAACTGGAGATAGAACTGGACGATCACCAAATGATCGTTTTATTGTAAAAGAATCGGGACTAGCAGATGATGTTTGGTGGGGAGATGTTAATCGTTCCACAACTCCATATACATTTGAAATTCTATTAGATAAAATCCAAGAGCACCTGAATAGTGTTGAAAATTTGTTTGTCAAGGATGCATTTTGTGGTGCGGATTTAAATTATAGAATGCCAGTTAGATTAGTTACTGAAAAAGCATGGCATGCTGCTTTCATGCATAACATGTTCATTCGTCCAACAACTGAAGAAATATCTCAACACGTTCCAAAATATACCATACTCCATGCTCCGGAGCTTAAGGCTGTCCCAAAACAAGATGGCATAAATTCAGAAGTCTTTGTAATCCTAGCTCTAGATAGAGGTTTAGTAATTATCGGAGGCACACAATATGCTGGCGAAATCAAAAAGGCAATATTTACAATTATGAATCACATCTTACCTATAGATGGATTACTTCCAATGCACTGCTCTGCAAATACAGGAAAAGACTCAGCACTCTTCTTTGGCTTATCAGGTACAGGAAAAACTACACTTTCTGCAGATCCTAATAGAGCATTAGTTGGGGATGATGAACATGGTTGGTCTAATGATGGGATTTTTAATTTCGAAGGCGGTTGCTATGCTAAATTAATCGACCTAAAAGAAGAAGACGAACCTGCAATATATGCAACCACAAAAATGCCTGGTTCAATTTTAGAAAATGTAGTTCTAAATGCGGACAAAACTCCTGATTTTAAAAACAAAACATTGACTCAAAATACCAGAGGATCATATCCCATTGAATATATCCAAAATCGTACACAAAACTCAATGGCAGGACATCCAAAAAATGTAGTTTTTTTGACTTGCGACGCTTTTGGAATTCTACCTCCTTTATCCAAATTAACTCCTGAACAAGCTGCTTACCATTTTATTTCAGGTTATACTGCTAAAGTAGCGGGGACTGAGATGGGAATAAAAGAACCACAAGCAACATTTTCTACTTGTTTTGGTGAGCCATTTATGCCAAGACACCCAAGTGTTTATGCGGATCTTCTTTCGAAGAAAATTAAAACTCATAATGCAAAATGTTGGCTCATAAATACTGGTTGGGTTGCTGGCGGATATGGTGAAAGTAGTAGAATAAAAATTAAATGGACAAGAACTTTGTTGAATGCAGCATTAAATGATGAAATAGATGAAGCGGATTTTATAATAGATCAAAGATTTGGTTTTTCAGTTCCAACTCATTGTGCAGGGGTGCCAAGCTCAATTTTACAACCCAGAGAAACATGGGACGATAAGAAAAAATTTGATAATGTAGCAAATTTACTCTCAAAGATGTTCATAGAAAACTTCGATAAATATACTGATAAATGCAATGAAGATGTGATTGCTGCTGCTCCAATAGTTCTAAATTAGATTTTTAATTTTTCTATTTTATGATAAAATAATCCCAGTACTGCAGGCGTAATTATCATGCTAGCAATAAGTGATAATCCTATCATTATTGAACAGAATAATCCGAATGTGGAGAAAAAACCCATTTCTGATTGATTTATGACTGCAAATCCTGCAATATCTGAGACTGCAGAACCAAACAACGCAAGACCTGACGCACTTCCTACTACTTCCAATGCCCTTTGGGCCTCTAGTCCCTTTTCCCTTTCTTCCTTATATCTTTCAATTATATGAATTACATAATCTATGCCAACACCAAGTGATATGGCAGCAATAGATACTGTTACCATATTCAATCCATATCCTGCAACTTCAATCATTGCATAAAGCCAAATAATTACTAAAAATATTGGAGCAGTTGTCATAATCGCTATTCCGAAAGCGACAAAACCCCAAGAAATAGATAAAATTATAGTTAATAATCCTATCAAAATTGCCTCCTTTATTCCAACTAGGATATAGATTACGAAACCAACTAAAAATGCTGAAGAACAAGATTTTAACATAAAATTAGTTAAATCATTTTTAATTATTTCAATACTATTTTTTAATGAAAAATTATTCCTAAAACCCCACCACAGTGTGAACATACAAAATACGAGACCTAGTAATAATGTTTCTTGCATTTCATCTTGCATTGAGTCAGCAGCAACAAATCTAATCACGGGATCTCCAGTTTGAATGGCCCATGTTATTGGATATTCTTCATCACTGAAACCCCTTTCAATAGATGTTCTCTCACTGATTGGACTTGCTGATAAATTTTGAAAAGGCATCATATCATTTTGCAATTGTTTTAATGCAGGTTCTATTAATGCAAACTGTTCAGGATTTGATAGCCCAAAACGCATACTCATTTTAGTATATTTTGGCATTTCTCCAGAAGTGGTAAGCCAGGGTTTTTCAATATCTAACTCACTATCGGTATGGATATATTCAGAGATTATTGTTACCGGTAAGGCAGGATAACCACCAGCGGCCGGAACTCCCTTTGTTAAAATAAAACCATAAATAAAATTCAAACAATTCCGATCTTCAGTTACTGGAATATTGATAAAACCTCTTATTGGATGAGAGATATTTGTAGTTTGGCAACCAACGCCCCCATCTTCTAGATCTTTGTCCCAACCAGACTCTTCAAAGGGCACTAAATTAGCAAACATAGCGGCTTGAATGAAACTAACAATCTGGTCTAATGCAATCAACTCAACTTCACCAGTTGGAGTTCTTGAAATTTGATTTGGATCATTTTCACCATGACTATTCATATTATCTCTCATTTGTCCTATTGCAGATAATACCAAAGGATTAGCTATATCTCCTTCAACTAGAATATATCCAGGCTCCCCATCTCTGAATCTTTCATTTACTAAATTAACGCCAATAGCAAAATCAGATTCATCATCGAGAAAATCATCAATCTGAAAATCACCTTCTAAGTTTAGAGCCATTGGTGTAGCCAATGCTGTAATGATAATTATTACTAAAGCAACAAAAGGTGCATACTCGGATGATTTTACTGTAGTATTACTTAACCACTCTTTTGGTATCATGTGCAGGGTATCGCTTTTTTCATCTTTCAGTTTATTTTTACTCTGAAGGAATAAATCAACATCCAATCTGACTAAAGGAACCCATAATCCAGTTAAAATGAAAGCTGCACCTACTCCAAATCCTGCTTCAATACCAAAAGATCTCAATGCAGCTATTCCAGAAGTTAGATTGGCCATAAATGCTACTATAGTAGTCATTGAAGTTAATAGGATTGCCTTCCCAACCCTTTTAATTGATATCTCAGCTGATTTTTCCAAATCTCTACCATTCCGTCTTTCTTCCTTGTATCGATGAAGTGCATGTAAACTATCATCTATCCCAAGAGCCAATATTAATATTGGAAGAAGATTTGAAAATTGAGATCTAAATATTATTTCAAATCCTGTTTTTTCGCCTAATATCATACTCCAACCGATTAATCCTTGCATCCATAGAAGAGCAAGAATAAGTCCAATCCCAACTATAATTACATCACTTATTCTTCTGAGATTAAACCATAGTAAGAAAACAACTATTAAAACCATCATTATTATTAAATAAGCACTAGATAATAATTCTCTATTAACTTCAACATTTGGACCTTCACCAAGTAAAATACTAACTACCATTTTGTCTGTTTCACGTAAATCCTCTTCTAATGAGAGATATAACCATTCTATCGAACATAAGTCAGATCCATTTTCAGATTTACTTTTACACTCAGCGTTTGTATATTTTATGGGGTCTGTAGTTAATTCCACACCCTCTATTTTGTAACCAAATTCTGAACTAGCATTTAACCAAGAAAACGTCCAACCTTCTTGTTGCATTTGGTCTCTATTCATATTTAGTATCATCCATGCAGATGAAGCACTCCATCTTCCCTTGCCCCAAGAGGCAGCAATTATCGTCCCATCTTCCTGTAATTCACCATTTATCGGGCCTATTAGTCTACTACTATTGTCTGGTAAGAAAGCACGGTCAATGGATAAGAATCTAAGAAAAGATCCTTTACTGTTATTTGCCATTCTATGAGCAGCCAAATCTATATGTTCTTGAGTAACATTTTCATCATCAAAAGAAAGACATTCTAGTTCTCCACAGTCATTCCAATTTGTAGGTGCCGGAAGGAGCACAAATTCATCAGGATCAAATCTTGGTTTAGTTAGCAGAGATTCATCTGCCATGAACACTCTAAACTCACTTGCTAAATCAAAAACACCTTCAATCGGCTTACCAGATATTTCTGAGGCCAATGGAAGATAAAACTTTGATACCTCATGTTCCATTAGTAAACTTCTCTTTTGGTCTATTTCTCTTAATATTGTTAAATTTAAGATTCCTCCTAACGGGTAATTTAATCCTTTACCTTCTCCATTAAAAGATGAAACTTGGTTAACTTCGCTGTCAGTATCGTTCCAATACTGAGAGTCTCTAACAAATATCCCAAAACCCCAGATATTTCCTGCTCCCGAAAATTCTTCTCTCATAACTTCTGAAGCCTCTAATTCTGGAGAATCTAAATTATATGATTCAATATCAATTGGGGTCAATGTAGCAAAAAAGCCAGGCAACATGAAACCAGAGATTAATATTACCAAAATATGTATTGCTTTTCTCTTTGGGAAAATAAAATCAATAACTTTTGTAAAATTCTCCATAATTATAGCCACAGATTTTTTACTTATTAGTAGTTGTTTTGAGTTTAAAGTCCAGTTTTCCTCAATGCTTCTAACGCCTTTTGTTGTTCAGGGGTTATATTTTCAATTTCAGATAGAATAAATTCAATATCTAACAATCCACCAGCATGTCCATGTCCATTTAATCTACGCCTATCTCCTATTTTTGTGCCCGGAGAAATCTCTATCTGCACTCTTTTACCCAAAGGAGTACGAATTTTCACATTTCCTCCCAATAAAAGTGTAGTTATTGTAACGGGAACTTCTTGAATTAAACGACCTCCTTCCCATCTCCTTCCTTCTTCTGCATCCAATCTTAAGGAAATCAATAAGTCACCAGGAGTGCCCTGTGGGTGTTCATGCCCCATTTTTTTAAGCCTCAATAATTGACCATGTTTAGCATTAGACGGAACTTTGATTGTAATCGTACTTCTTTTTGTTTTTACACCTTTTCCTCCACATGTTGAACAACCCTTAGAGGTTCCAAAACTACTCCCATTACATTTTTCACATATCTTAAATCTACGATGACTAAATCTAACATTGGCGCCATCAATAGCCTGTTTTAAGGTAATATCCAGTCCAGATTCTATATCTGATCCTTTGATATTTTCTTCTTGACTGTATAGGTCCTGGCCTTGATTTGGCATATTATCTCGCCTCTGGTTTCTAAACTGAGAAAATATATCCCCAAAGTCAAATCCACCAGTAAATGTACTACCACTTCCTCCTTGAAACATTTCTTTCATTCTTATTCTTTGGTCATATTCCGCTCTTGCTTCTGTAGTTCCTATTTGTTCATAAGCTGTCTGGATTGATTTAAATCGTTCTTCAGCAGCTTGATCATTAGGATTCCTATCTGGATGATATTGACGAGCCAAACGTCTATAATTTCTTTTTATTTGAGCATCAGTAGCATCGGAAGAGACTCCTAGAATACCATACGCCCCCTCACTCATTAGATAGTTCAGGTATTGATGATTCTTCAATCCCTCGGATTATATTATTCATCGATGGTATAATGATGCACTGTTTGTTGGCTAAGTCATGGGCGTAGGTTGGGCGGTTTTCAGGAACTACACTGAACATGCTAAAGAAATAAAAGGAGAGGTAACATCATATCCCCGTTTTTTCTTAATGCCGGAAACATCTCATTTAGAATCTGACGATGAAGGTAATAATATAATTTATTTACCTTATCCAGAAGAACATGTAGACCATGAAGTTGAATTGGTAATAAGATTAGGAGATGATTTACAACCTTCACAGATGTGTATAGGTAATGATCTAACAAATAGGACAAGACAATCATTAGCAAAAGAAAAAGGATGGCCATGGTTAGAAGGTAAAGGTTTTCGAAATTCTGCAATACTTGGAACTTGGACTTCTTGGGATGATAGACCGGTTGAAATAAATTTGAGTGTTAATGGTGAATTAAAACAATCTGCATCAACCAAATTAATGATACATTCAGTCAATGATATACTAGCAGTTCTCAAAGAATGGTACGGACTTTCTCCTGGTGATTTAATATGGACAGGAACTCCAAAAGGTGTTAGTGCATTAAAAAAAGGAGATATAGTCGAAGCGTGGATGAATAATTCAGAGGGCAAGATAATTAGTAAATTTAATGCAGTATGCGAATAAAAATAGATAAAAGAAACGTGATTATAATGGACATTGGATTAAGACGTATAATTAATACAACTCTTTTGGATCACGACGGAATAATCAAAAAAGGTAATTTTTTGATTAATAAACAAGGCGATTATAGAATCAGTAATGGAGATGAAGATGTTATAGAAACAATAGACGGCTCCAACCGATTATTTACTAGAAGTTTACAAAACTGGCATACACATATGGCGATGATACTGAATAGATCTATGGGAGAAGGTTTGCCACTTGAGGAATGGCTACAAAAATCTATTTGGCCTGTAGAAAAAAAACTTACAAAACAATTTGTAGAAATTGGCTCAAAAGCTGCTGCAGCTGAATTGATAAGTACGGGAACAACCTTTGCATGTGATATGTATTTTCATCCTGAGGTAGTTGGAAAAGTAATTTCAGATACAGGACTTAGGGGCATTATTTGTGGGCCAATAACTGATTTCCCCTTTACTTCAAATGAACAAGATTCTGATAGTGCGTTGAACCAAGTAAAGAATTTAATCTCACAAGGATCTTCTGCCCCTGAAAGAGTAGAATATGGTATTGGAAATCATTCAGTTTATGCTTGTTCGGAAGAAACTTTGCGTAAAGCATCTGAAATCTCAAAAAAAACTGGTTGCAAACTTAGTATTCATACCTCTGAAACACGCCAAGAAGTTGCAGATTGCCATGCATCTACTGGAATGTATCCAATAGAATATCTCGATTCTATTGATTACTTTACGGAGGGTACTGTTTGCGCCCATTGTGGTTGGGTTACAAAAAAAGAAATGAGACTATTAGCAAGTCATGGTGCACATGCCGTACATTGCCCAACAAGTAATCAGAAATTGGCATGCGGAGGAACAATGTCATATCCAGCAATGAAAGAAGCAGGAGTAGATATTAGATTGGGCACCGATGGTGCAGCTAGTAACAATAGTTTAGATATGCGGGCAGAGGCAAAGACTGCTAGCTTAATCCAAAGACATGATCATTGGGATGCTAGGATACTAAACCCAACTGAAACATGGAATCTTGCTACTAAAGGATCTACTGACTGGGTTACATGGGATTTGGATGATATTCGGATGCGTCCTTATGGAAAAGACGGGCGTCGTTTGCTTTCAAATTTAATATATTCAGGGGCAAAATGCCTTGATGTTTTTGTTAATGGAGAAGTGTTGCGACGTAATGGTGTTACCGAATCATTAAATGAACAAAAAGTCGCAATAGAATTAGAAAATGCCATTACTGATTATTATTCCGATATTTAAATTTCATAACTTTTCTTGTTCATATCTGATAGCATCGACTGCACATATTGCAGCCATATGTACTACATCACGTACACTATCTCCTCTTTGTAAAACATGAGAAGGTTTCGCCAAACCTTCTAGAATCGGACCAGTCATCTCAGCACCTGCAATTCTTTGTAATAATTTATATGCAATATTTGCCGAAGTTAAATTAGGACAAATCAAAATATTAGCAGGACCACTGAATGCCATAAATGGATATTCTTCTTGTATAGAACTAACTAACGCAGTATCGGCCTGCATCGGACCATCAATAATAAGTTCCGGATCCCTTTCTCTTACGATTTCTATAGCTTCTTCTATTCTATCAGTCCTTAATTCCTCTGAAGTTCCAAAATTTGAAAATGATAACATAGCTACTTTTGGTTTGACTCCAAACCTCCGTGCAACCTTTGCCGTTTGCATCGCAATTTCAGCCAAAGTTCTTGCATCTGGATAAATATTTATCGTTGCATCACCTATGAACATCAATTCACCATTTACAATCATCATATACATTCCAACAATTCTATGTGCATTAGGATTAGATCCTATAATGTGTAGACATGGTTTTACAATATCGGGGTAATTATGAGAAACGCCACCTAAGTATCCATCGGCATCACCCTTATGAACCATCATTGGTGCAAAATGTGTTGGCATTTTCAGAAGTCTAACAGCATCTTCTTTTGTCATACCTTTACGTCCTCGTAATCTATGATATTCTTCTGCATAAACTCCTCTTCTACGTTCATCATATCTTACATCTATACATTCACACTCAAAACTTAATCCCAATTCTTCTTTTACTGCTTGTATTCTTTTTATGTTGCCTAGAAGGATTGGTTGACATATTTTTTCATTAATACATTGAGAAGCAGCTTTTATTATGGTTGGATCCTCACCTTCAGAAAAAACTATCTTTTTGTTAGTATTTTTTGCTTTATTTATCACCCTTCTCATGATGGATCTAGTTAATCCCAAACGAGCCTCCAACTCTTCTTTGTATTTTTCAATATCAAATTCTTCTTTCGAAACTCTTGCCACACCTTCTATGACGGCTGCTTCTGCAACGGCACTTGCTTCCCAAATCAGAACTCTAGCATCAAAAGGCTTGGGTATTATATATTCTGGACCGAATTGAATATTTTCATCACTATATGCAGATAGTACATCATCAGGAACTGGCTCTTTTGCTAATTTTGCAATAGCTTTAGTCGCAGCCATCTTCATTCCTTCTGTAATTTCTTTAGTTCGAACATCTAATGCGCCTCTAAAAATATACGGGAAACCTAGCACATTATTGATTTGATTCGGAAAATCAGATCTCCCAGTTGCTATTATTGCATCGTCACGAACTTTACTTATTTCAGTAGGGAGTATTTCAGGATCAGGATTAGCAAGAGCAAATATCAAAGGGTTTTTTGCCATTGTAGATACCATTTTTTTACTTACCAAGCCACCTTTGGATAATCCTAAAAAGACATCCGCATCAATCATTGCTTTTGCTAAATCACCATCTGGAATATCTCTAGCAAACTCCTCTTTATACCTATTTAATTCTCCTTTTTCCATTCTTTTTTTTGTTAGAATACCATTAGAGTCAATGAGTATTATTTTATCTTTAGAAACTCCTAATTTTACGTAATGTTTAGCACAAGAAATAGCAGATGCACCTGCTCCGGAGACTACGACATTGACACTCCCGATGTCTTTTCCTACTATTTCTAAGCCATTTAATAATGCAGCACCTGAAATTATTGCTGTACCATGTTGATCATCATGCATTACAGGAATATCTAATTCTTCCTTCAGTCTACGCTCTATTTCAAAACATTCTGGGGCTTTGATATCTTCAAGATTTATCCCACCAAAAGTAGGAGCGATAGCTTTGACTGTTTCAACAAAACCATCAATATCTGTTTTATCTACTTCTATGTCAAATACATCTATGTCGGCAAATGCCTTGAACAACAATCCTTTACCTTCCATTACTGGTTTACTTGCTAAACTACCAATATTTCCTAGGCCCAATACAGCACTGCCATTACTAATTACTGCAACTAAATTTCCCTTTGCAGTATACTTGTAAACATCATCGGGATTATCTTTTATTTCATTACAAGGATAAGCCACACCAGGAGAATATGCTAGCGACAACTCTCTTTGTGTTCCATGCGGTTTTGTTGGTACTACCGTTATCTTGCCTGCAGGATTAGAAGCGTGGTATTCTAAAGCCTCTTTTTCGAGCCTCTTATCGTCCATCACTGATTCCTCCGACAATACCTGAGAAACAATCTCATATCAGACTATCCTGAAAAAATAAGCCTTTTGAAGTCCTTTCCACAAATTAAATATTATATTACAATGTAAATTAATTACTATTTTATGACTGAGCAAAGTATAAACTTCCTACCAATTCATTGATAAGTTGTACATTGAGGAGATTGGTTTATGTTCTTACTTAGAAGAGTCAGAACCTTTATTTTTCCTTCATTTTTTATATCCAATAAATTTGATGTAATTTTTGCAAGTTTTTTCATTAAATTCGAGCATTGTATCATTGATTTGATATGGTTTTGCAAGAAATCATCAGAAGGAGTGACAGCATGAGTTCTAAACCGGTTACGATTATTGTTACTTTGTTAATGGTTTTAATCCCATGGTCCTCACTAGTATCAGATGAATTAGATGATTCCTTCAATAAGAATAATTTAGTTACCTCCAAATCTTGGGGAGTAGGTGGAAGTAATGATACTGGTTGGTTGGAATTGGTTGCTGAAGGGGCAAACCCACTAAATAATACATTAGCGTATGGAGATTTATTCTTAGACTTCGCACCTGGGGCAATCATAGATAACTTAACATTTGAAGTATCTGTTAATGGTAGTGATGATTATTGGGTTAATCAGCCTCAGTTAACGCTTGTAAACACTCAAACTGAAATTCTTGATTGGTCAGGAAAAGGAGATTTAGGTCGCCAAAATAGTTTTTCTAATGCCCCTTCAAATGTAAATCAAGGTATTCTTGATGCACCATTAGATCCCAACTCATTAACAGATGCATATTGGGATTTACCTACTGGGATAACAATTGATGATCTAATAATAGAAGCACTCAGACCAGTTGATCCGAAAGTTTCCTTTTCGCCAATTGAAATTACAATTCATGATACTGCCGTCAATCCTTTAGATGGTAGTCTTTTCATGTTAGTTAATGAAGATTTAATCAGACTTGATAATAATTCTATAAAGACTATAATAGATATCGAATTAGAAATTGAAGGCCGATCTTTAGTAGTTGATAATAAAAGTAAACAACTGATAATTGGCACCTCTAATGGTAATGTGTATGCAAGAGATTTACTTACATATTCTCCCATAAATTCATTCCCCGACGACACAAATATTTCAAATTCTAATCCGCTAATTACTTCATTCGTTGATACATACGATATCATATGGACTAGTTCGGAATGTAATATTAATTATCTTGAACCAGGCAAGGGTTCGTTTTGGGTATCCCAACCTCTTTGTAAAGACAATGAAACTTCTATAGTTCCTACTGATATGATAATTGAAAACGATACTATCTTTGTTAGTACAATCAATGATGGAATAATAGTGATTAATTATACATTTGGAAGTGCAGGATTAATTTTTACCGAATCTAACGAATTTCCTTCAATAAATTCGAACAATTTCCTTTCTAGTGATTCAATTACAGATATGGAATTAATTAATGATATTTTATACATTGCTAATAATAATGCCGGAATAGATAGGTATAATGTTGCATCTGCCACTTGGATCCCTCCATGGACTTCCAATAACTGGCTTTCTTCTAATCAAATACACGGAATGACTTCTACACCAGGGTGGTTACACATATTTTCAGGCAATGATATTCAAGTATACGATACAAATTCTATGTTATATCTTTCTACCATTACTCTTTCAGATAT
>CEUA01029252.1_pt1 | contig 22640 bp, 15 predicted proteins | sample 361541 | NCBI WGS metagenome assembly CEUA01 (sample SAMEA2623079, study PRJEB7988) | marine metagenome | isolation source: saline water (ENVO:00002010), including
GACTTTTGGGGCCGTAGCTGGTTACTTGTTGGGACAGATCTCTTACTTGTTCATTATGCATTTTGAACTCTTCAGTGGTTTGACCCTAAATTACTCCTCACTTTCTGCAGTTTGGGCAACACTCATTGTTATCACTACAGTCTATATTTCCACACTTTATCCCGCACGCTTGGCAGCCAATATGGCCGTTCCGGATGTTACTCGGCAATGGATTTTCCCTGAGGCTAATGGAGATAATTGGCATTTTGATTTTCCATTTACAGTGTCAGGTAGAGAAGTTCCCTTAATGTATGTTTACTTGAAAACGGTTTTCGATGCTTACGGCGAAGGCTCGGCCGAAGACTTTATTGCTCGTAACATTCAATTAGATACTCAGCTTAACAAACATGATCAATCCTTTATACTTTCGATGCGGACATGGCTTGCACCATACGACTTGGGAATAAGCCAGAATGTTTCGCTAACCGCCCTACCCACTGGCGAACATAATATCTATAAAATAGAGGTGAAAATTGATCGTTTGAGCGGTGATATAGCTTCATGGCAAAGAATGAATCGTAATTTTCTTAACGTTCTGAGAAAGCGTTTCCTTGTTTGGAGGACCCTTCCGGATAATACTCGTTTAATCTACCAGGCTAAATTAGAATCCTCATTTCAAAATAAAGCAGACGTCGTATGAAATTTCCACTACGCGGGTTTCTAATTGGTCTCTTTTTTGTAGTTTTGATAAATATTGGTGCGCCTTATAGTATGTTTGTACTAAAATCATCGCAGTGGGCAATTAGTTATCTACCACTTAGTGTTGTATTTCTACTGACAACATTAGTTTTTACGAACTCGTTAATAAAATGTTGTTTTAAGATATCTGCTTTAAGTAGTGCAGAATTAGGTATTATCTTCATAATGTCAATGGTAGGAGCTTCTATTCCTACATGGGGCACCTCAACTTATTTAATAGCTGTTATTGCAGCACCGAAATTTTTTGCGTCACCTGAAAATCAGTGGGATTTAAAAGTATTACAGCATGCCAAAGATTGGCTGATGCCGAGAGATGATGTGGCGCTTAAATGGTTCTACAATGGCATACCCGCCGGAGAGCAAATCCCATGGGGAGCATGGATTGTTCCTCTATTTTGGTGGATCAGCCTCGTTATTGCGATCTTTTTCCTATGCCATTGCATTGTTTCTGCACTGCGTAAACAATGGGTCGAACACGAACGTCTTTCCTATGCACTCATGGAAGTTCCAAGGCAATTAATCGAGTTACCACAAGGAACCAACTGGCCAGGATTTATTCGCCGTACAGCATTTTGGATAGGCTTTGCAATTCCATTTTTCATGGTTATCTGGAACGTTGTTACATACTTTACTCCAGCGTTGCCTCCCATTCCTAGAGATCTTTCCGACCCAATAAGTCTTGGCCGAGACTTTCCAGCAATTAATACGAATATCAACTGGGCAATCGTTGGTTTTACTTATTTTGTCAATTTGGATGTTTCATTTAGCCTTTGGTTTTTCAATATATTGACGATGCTCCAAATGGGAACATTCAACCAGTTTGGTTATTCGCTGCCTGGGATAGACGTTTACACATTAGGTGGCCATCCCGCTATTGGTTGGCAATCTTTTGGCGCAATGATAATACTTGTTATCAATTTAATGTGGATGGCTCGAGGACATCTTGGAGATATTTGGAAAAAAGCTCTTCGAAAAGATGATAAAATCGATGATAGTAACGAACTTATGTCCTACCGTAGTATTGTCTTCGGTGGCGGTACAGCATTAGCCTATATTGCTTTTTGGCTTTACAAAGCTGGAATGAATATACCTACTATTGTGCTTTTTATATTAGCAACATTGATTTTATATACAGGTATCACGCGTATAGTGATGGAGGGAGGATTGCTTTTTTCACGTGGTCCTCTTATCGCACAGTCTTTTGTAGGCTATACTCTCGGACCTTACGCTAATGCTGATAGCCATATTGCATTAGGTCTTTCTTATGGATGGCACCATGAATTAAAAGGATTCTTCATGGTAGCTTCTGCCAACAGTGCAAAAATAAGCGACTACATAGGGCTTAGCCGAAGGCCTATTACCGTGTGTATTTTAGTCGCGGCTATAGTAGCTCTTGTAACCTCCATGGCTTTCATTCTACATATGGGCTATTCATACGGAGCCTATAATTATGGTGGATGGATTTTTGGTTATGGTTCTCAGGTACCCTACGTTGAAAGTCTTCGTAAAATATCCCTAACATCCCCTGATTGGTCTCGGTTGGTGCATATGTTTATAGGAGGTGGGATAATGGGAACGATAACTCTTCTTCGGTATCGCTTCTCATGGTGGCCTCTTCATCCTATTGGTATGCCCGTTGGAATTTGCTCCTACCCTATGACAATTATTGTTTTTTCAATCTTCGTGTCCTGGCTTGTAAAATGGGCAATTATGAGGTCGGGAGGCATTTCTCTTTATCAAAAAGCACAACCTTTCTTTATCGGGCTTATCCTTGGTTATTTCTCTGCTATCGGATGCTCTTTTCTAGTTGACCTAATATTTTTCCCTGGCAATGGACACAGCCTTTACGGCAATTAATAAGAACTATCTATGAATAATTCGAACGTAAAATCGGCATTTAAAACACCAACTATAGACGGACCATTCGAGCCTGGTTTTAATAAAAAAACTCTCTGGGCAGCATTGTTTGTTGGATTTATAATGCTACCAGGTGCGATCTATCTCGGGTTAGTGACAGGACAAAGTATGGCCGGAGGAGCCGAATGGGTAACACTCATCTTATTCATTGAAATCGCAAAACGCTCTTTCGTACGTCTTCGGCCACAAGAGGTGATTATACTTTATTGGGTAGCCGGCGGTTTAGTTATGATGGGCGGAAAACTTGGAACTGGAGCAGATCTATTCGGCGGTCCTTTTGGTGGACTTATTTGGGATCAATATTTGATTCAATCACCTCAGGCAGATGGACTTCACAAGCACATCCCCGAATGGGTAGTTCCACCTCGAGATTCGCCAGCCTTGTCAGCACGATCATTTTTGCACGCTGACTGGATTAAACCAGTCATACTCTTATTGACCGTCATTGTTATGCAAAAAATAAACAGCCTTTCCCTTGGATATGTTCTTTTTCGAATCACAAACGACATAGAAAAACTACCCTATCCCCTTGCCTCAGTACAAGCCGGAGGTGCTACAGCATTAGCAGAAAGTTCCGAAGCTCGCGAAGGATGGCGATGGGAGGTTTTTAGTATTGGCGCCTTTATTGGCATTATTTGGGGCCTTCTTTACGTCGTTATCCCTACCGTGTCAGGTATATTCCTCACCCAAACAGTTACTATCCTACCTATTCCATTTATCGATCTAACCGTCTCCATAAAGGAATTGTTACCAGCAGGCATAATGGGAATAGGTACTGACTTGATTAATATTCTAATCGGTTTTGTCTTACCTTTTTGGGTTGTCGTCGGCTCATTCGCTGCATCCATTTTAGTAAATGTATTGGTAAACCCAATCCTATACGGATTTGACGTCTTACACACTTGGCAACCAGGTATGTCTGCAATCCCAACTCAAATAGCCAACTCGTTTGACTTTTGGCTGAGTTTCACTATCGGTGGGGCTATAGTTATTGCATTAATGGGATTTGCCATGGTAGGCCGAACCATGTGGAACTTGCGCGGAGCAACTACGAAGGAAAAAACAGCCACACCCAAAGACCGCGGCGACATCCCTATTCCAATTGCATTAACAATTTGGGGCATAAGCACGGCCGGTTTTGTTGTCCTTGTTTACTATTTAGTACCCGAATTCCCATGGTGGATCAGTGCCTTTTTCGGATTTGTCTGGACTCCCATCTATTCATATATAGGTGCACGAATGATTGGCCTGACAGGAAGCCCACAGGGTGTATCTTTCCCTTATTTGCGTGAGGGGTCATTCTATCTTTCCGGTTACCAAGGAGCTGCCGTATGGTTCGCACCCATTCCTTTATTTAATTGGGGATTTGAGGCCGCTGCCTTTAAACAACTAGAGCTTACCCGCACGCGATTTGGAAGTATTGTCAAATTAGCAGCCGTTACATTGCTAATTATGTTTGTTTGTTCGTTTGTTTTTTGGTCATTTATTTGGAAACTTGGACCCATTCCATCGTCCGCTTTTCCCTACGTCCAGAAATTTTGGCCCTTCCACGCCACCATGCAAGCCTTCTGGGCAAAATCCACTCTTGTACAGGGTGGAAACGATTTAATCAAAAGCATAATACGTATGGATTACATCCTCGCCGGAGTTGGAACTAGCGGGATCCTACTCGGCCTACTATCTTTTTTTAAATGGCCTATTGCCTTATTTTACGGTTTTATAGGCGGAATAGGTGCCTGGCCCCATTTCGTGCTTCCTAACTTCGTCGGTGCTCTGATCGGACGCTATTATTTTGAAAAACGTTTTGGTAAAGATCGATGGCGCTCATATACTCCTATAATATTAGCTGGTTATTCGTGTGGAATGGGTTTAGTCGGTATGTCTTCCATCGCTCTTGCCCTAATATCAAAAGCTGTTTCCAGTATCGTTTTTTAACATGAGAGGCTTTAATTAATAAAAGATGCAAGACAAACTCATTATTTCCACCGCGGTGTGCGGCTCAGTCCCCAGTAAGAAACAAAACCCGAACGTCCCCTACACTCCCATGGAAATTGCTAATCAGGCCTTAGGATCCTGGCGGGCTGGCGCAGCAATTGCTCACATTCATGTTCGAGATCCAACAACAGGTATACCTTCCTCGGAATTAAAATTATTTTCTGAAGTTGTAAAACGAATTCGAGGTGAAAGCGATCTCCTAATTAATCTTACAACTAGTGGATTCAATATAGATGGGCCGGATGTGGGAGAAAAACGCTTGGAACCATTAGAGCTTAGACCCGAACTTTGCTCCTTGGACGTTGGATCGCTGAATTTTCGTGACGGCATCTTTATGAATCCAAGTGACTGGGTAGAAAAAGCAGCTAGTCGCATGAAAGAAATTGGCATTAAGCCCGAAATAGAAATATTCGACATAGGTCACATGCATCAAGCTTCTCACTTAATAGAACAAGGTATTATCGCTGATCCACCATGGATCCAATTATGCCTTGGCATTCGTTGGGGAATTGAGGGCTCGTTGCGCGCACTTTGTGACTTACACGCTCGTTTACCGAAGGATGTCCATTGGTCTGCTCTAGCACCAGGAGCATTACAACTACCCATCACTACGCATGCTCTCTTAATGGGGGGCCATGTACGTGTTGGTTTTGAAGACAATATTTATCTTTCTCGTGGAAAATTAGCAGAAAGCAACTCCCAGTTTGTCGAACGCACCGTTCAAATAGCTTCACAACTTCAACGTGAAATTGCTACGTGTGACGATACTCGAAAATTATTGAAGATACAGAAAAATTAAAAATTTTCACTTCCCATTACGACACGAAACATTCATAATTTTCTTAGCTATTATCCCCAACGTTTTTTAATAATTTTCTGAATACGATCGTGAAGTTCGTTGTTCAATGGTAAAATCCAAAGAATAGCACCTGCCCCAATAAACAGTATACCCACTAAAGGCCCAAAAATAAGAGATAAACTATAAGAAACATCTGAAACGACTACTTTTGTCCCTGCTGTAAAACCTATACCATCTAAAAATAGTCCTGCAATAAGGAGACCAACAGCCCGAGAAATTTTTGTTGTCATCTTCCACACCCCAAAATATAAACCCTCACGTGCATGGGAAGCCCGCAAACGATCATAATCGATGCTATCAGCAACAAGACTATCCATTAACACAATTGCACCAGCCATGAAACCACCTACTACAGCATTTAGTACTGGAAAAATTAATACTCCAGATGGCATAAGCGGGTATACAACTGTCGTAGAGCAGCCAAGAGTTGTTATTCCAAAAAAGGCGGCATTCTTTTTACCCCATTTCCTTGCCAACCAAATCCAGAATGGTACCGAAACAACAAGACATAAGAAAAATGGTAAAAGAATAAAGATTACAACCTGCTTTTCATTTAATAATAAAAAGTATTCATAGTAATAGAGCGCTATAGAAGCATTTAAGGTTCGGCCAACGGCGGCAACCGCAAACGCTACAAGAATAATGCGAAATAACGGGTTCTTCAAAACCTCCCGTTGTTCAAAAAAAAGATTACCCAAATCGGTCCACTTAAATTTTTGCTCTTTTGTTTTTGACTGATCAAAACTCTTACTAGCATTGAAGCTGATATATCCTGTTGCAATAATTATTGGTCCTAAAATTAGTGTTGATGCACTTTTTGAATATTCAGACAAATTCCGGGTAATCTCAGACCCTTCCAAATAAATCATTAATAAAGCTGGTAATATTAATCCCAACAGTGCTCCAAAAGTCGAGAACAAACGTTTAAATCCAAATATTTGACTCCGCTCATGACGGTCGGTGCTTATTTCACCCGCTAACGCCGCGTGGGGAACCGACACCAATGTCATTGCGGTATTTAACAACAAGAAAACTAAAATTAGATAGACAAAAACTATTGCATTACTTGCAGACGGAGGATTGAACAGTAATATAAACGTAGCAGCTAAGATAATTGTACCTGGAATAAAAAATGGACGTCGACGACCTTGGGTATGATTAATACGATCGGAAATACCACCCATTATCGGATCTGAAACCGCGTCCCATAACATAGCAATTGCAAGTGCGAAACCTACCAATGTTGCTGACAATCCAACCGATTCGCTATAAAATTTCAGTAAATATATTTGAATAACCGATTCGGCTGCTGCTGTACCAAAGTCGGCACTTCCAAATAAACACTTTTTAATCCAAGGTCTTTGTGCACTAGTAGTTATTTGAATACTCCTTTAACAAACAATATCTTTATAAAATAATATGTACTCCTCTTAGATCTGCAAACTTGTTCTATGTAGAGAAAATAATAATTTGAGGTTTTATGTCATTGCATTGTAGTAACCCCGAATCCCAGGGAGTTCCTTCTGATGCGATACTGCGTTTTGTGCAGCGTATCGAAAAAGAGATCGATTCAGTACACAGCTTCGTCCTTCTACGTAATAGCCACGTCGTTGCAACCGGATCGTGGCACCCTTACAGTCTTGAATTTAAACAAGAAATATATTCTATAACTAAAAGTTTCACCTCAACAGCTATAGGCATCGCTGTCTCCGAGGGCATCATTTGTACAGATGACCTGGTACATTCATTTTTCAATATTCAGCAGACCTCCTTAAAGCACCCCACAAAGAAACAAAAGCTGCGAATTCGACATCTTTTAACTATGAATAGCGGCCATCATATCGATGCCCTTTGGCCGATACAAGAAGGTGTAAACTGGACTAAAAAAATCCTAAACACTGACATCGCACATGATCCCGGCACCCATTTTCTTTACAACGAAGGAGCAAGCTACCTATTGTCGGTAATTCTCACACGAGTTACTGGTTATAAATTAATAGACTACCTACGTCCGCGTCTCTTTGAGACGCTCGGAATCAATAATCCAAGTTGGGAAGAAAGTCCGGAAAATATCAACATAGGAGGTTGGGGCTTACGCATTACAACGGAAGACATTGCTAAATTCGGCCAACTATATTTACAAAATGGAATGTGGAATAAACAACAGTTAATTTCGCCGCAATGGGTTTCTGCTGCTACATCACATCAAACCTCAACAGGAGATACACCAAAAGATAACTGGGAGTGGGGGTACGGTTATCAATTCTGGACTCTGAAGGACAATGCATATGCCGGGTGTGGAGCATTCGGTCAGTACTGTGTCGTCATGCCCAATGAAAACCTCGTTTTAGCTACAACGGCTGGAACAAATAGCTCTCAATCTATTTTAAACATTCTATGGGAAGAGCTTATACCATATTTGAATAACACACGCTCCAACTCTAAAACAGTAAAAAACACGGAGCTAAACAAATATTTATCGACCTTAACCTTGCCCACCCCAAAAGGCACTAATTCGGTTTCGATTGTAAGAAAATTTAACAAAAGGTGTTTTTCTTTAGAGCCCAACAAACTCGGAATAAAAGAAATCTCATTTTATTTTGAACAAAACGTCATTAAAATAGTCAAAGAAAATGACTCTCGACATACGTTATTAGTCGGTTACAAATCCTGGGCTATGAACAGCAGTATAGGAATTTGGCCATGGGAACATGGTCACAAATTCCAGAAAAAATCATTAGCAATCAGTGGTGCATGGGGAAGCGATAATATCTATACTACAAAGCTCTATTTTTGCGATTCCCCTCACTCGATAATTCTCCGTTTTCAATTCACCACGAGTCAAATTTTGATTGAAGAACACCATCATGTTTCATTCGAAACTCATCCAAATCCACCTCTTGTTGGGAACCTTATTGACTAAACCCTCGTCTTGATATTAGTATCTTATTCCCAAGGTCCCAACCAATTGAGAAACCAGAGCATACTATGAAATCGAAATATATTATTGTGCTGGCCGCTACCCTTTGCCCTTTCTTTGTTGCATGTCAAAGCGAAACCATCGTTGCTCCATCCAATGTAACCTCTGAGGGAATACACGTTTCGGGAACAGGACAGATTAGTGCCTCACCCGATATTGCCTACGCTCAATTAGGTATACAAACTTTTTCGGATCAACTCGAGGAGTCTCTCGACACAAACAATAACCTAATGGCATCAATAAATAAGGCTTTACAAAATATCGGTGTAAACGACACGGATATAGTCACAACTCAGTTTAATGTAAATCCGCAGTATGACTACAAAAAGGACAGCCGCGATCTATTAGGCTATTGGGTAAACAATCAAGTCCGCGTTACATGTCGCGATTTGACGAAAATTGGCAACCTTTTACAAGTAGCTGTAGATGCGGGTGCAAATACGGTAAACGGAATACAATTTAGTATTGAAGACACTGAGGGACTTCGCACACAGGCTCGCTCACTAGCTGTTGCCGATGCCCGCCAAAGAGCAGAAACCTTAGCCAAAGCTGCTGGTGTAAAATTGGGTCACGCGATAGATATTCGCGAGTCTTCAAACAATTACCCCGTATACGCAAAAGCCGAATTCGATCTTGCCGAAGGTGCTGTCCCAATAGAAAGTGGACAATTAGATGTAACGATCTCAGTACAAGTCCTTTTTTCTATTAACCCATAGTATTCTCAGAATAATCAGCCCATCCACGAGTTGGCCCTTGTGGTCGTTCGTTTTCGTAACTTTGTCGCAATTTATCAAACGCATGTGGAGTGGTTGTCACTTTTTCGGGCTCTTTCCGGCTCTGCACGACAAAATCAGCCTCGGGCGGATAACACGCAATTTCACTTGTCGGCCTATCTCTATTAAAGTTTTCGGGCGCCTCTCCCACATTATTCGGAACTTTTCCATTCTGGTAACGTAAGTCAAGACTCCAACGTACCACATCACTTGTATTTGCAGTAGAGCAATGTGGAGTCAAATTACTCATGAATAAAACACCGCCCAGTGGAACGGGTACCGTTTCAGTTTCAGATAGCGATGGTAAATCTCCATCGTCTATAACCAAATAACCATTTGGTCCATTCGTCCAATGACGCAGAACTCCTTTTTTGTGGACTTTTGGTAGTACCTGCAAACAGCCATTTTCAGGTGTTGCATCAACCAATGGCAACCAGACGGTAACAATTAAATCATCATCGCAATGCGACTCAAAATATCCAGAATCCTGATGCCAAGGAACAACACCGCGGTCCATAAAGGGAATCTTTGGACGGATACGGTAGACCGAAGACCCAACTATTTCCTCACCAACAAATCCTTCGATATAGCGAAGTAATTTCTGATTCGTAATAAGACTAAATAGCTCTTTACCACTATACCCACCACCACCGCTACCCAGAATCGGGTGCAAAATTTCTTCACATTCTCTCCAGATTGCTGCCAATCGCTGTTCAAAAGGAAGATCCTCGTAGAGATCACTTAATTTATTTTCCTTTTTCAATCGGTTTGCAGTAACATCGACAACACTATTAAGCTCTTCACGTAAAGGCGTAAGGTCTACAGGATTAAAAACATCCGGAACCATCAAATAACCTTCCCGGTAAAAAAAATCCATCTGCTGTTCGCTTAGCACAGACATAAGAAAGCCCTCCTCAAAAAAGTTTATAAGAGAGTTAATCAGCTGTCAACCACGTCCGATCAAAATCCTATATTTTACCAAGATCAAGTACAGGATAAGTAAATTAGTGACGTTGTGGATTGTAATCGCTATATTAGCCAAACGAGAATAATTAGGAGAAAATACTATGCATCTGAGTTGGTTGGATTATGCGATCGTATTGTTATACGTTGGTGCGACTGTGTTCGCTGGTATGCGCGCACGCGCCGCAATCAAGAATATTTCAGATTTCTTAGTAGCTGGTCGTGGATTAAAAACTCATATGGCCGTGGCTACTATGGTATCCACCGGACTTGGGCTTGTAACTGTAATGTATATGGCCGAAGAAGGGTTTAAATACGGCTTTGTCCCGTTCGTATTTGGAATAATGGCTTTTATCACATCGATAATCATAGGACGTACAGGATTTATTGTTAGCCGTCTCCGGCACCTCCAAGTAATGACAGTCCCTGAATTTTATGAATTAAAATTCTCTCGAGGTGTGCGTATACTCGGCGGAATTATCCTTATGATCGCAGGAACCCTTAACATGGGACTTTTTCCTATTCTAGGTAGCAAATTCATTGTTGGGTTTACAGGGCTGGATAAGGAATACGTCAACTACGTTATGGTCGCGATGTTAGTTATCGTGGTAGTCTATACTCTACTAGGCGGCATGATCTCCGTCGTGCTAACAGACTTCGCACAATTCATCTTGCTTTCTTTAGGATTTGTAGCTGCTACCTACTTAATAATGACGCATCCGCAACTAGGTTGGGATAATATGGTTTCGGCCGTACAGACCCACAAAGGAGATTTAGGATTTGATCCTATTTCTAATCCCGGATACGGAATTTCAATGATTCTGTTTTTATTTTGTGTTGGATTGGTAGGCGTAGTATGGCAACCCGAAATGATGCGTCCACTGAGCGCAGAAAGTCCGAAGGTTGCCAGACGGGTTTTCTGGATATCTTCGGCGACCGTAATGGGTCGTGCTATGATACCCATGTTTTGGGGTATCGCTGCTCTTACTTATTTTGGAGATCCAAATATGGATCCTCATTACGCAATGCCCGAGATGCTCGCAAGAATTTTGCCCATAGGCATCGCAGGTTTACTAATGGCTGGTATGTTTGCCGCATTTATGTCTACGCATGACAGTTATTTACTCGCCTGGAGTGGAGTAATTGTTAGGGATGTAATTTCACCAATAAAGGCCGCTCTCTCTAAATCAGACAGTAAAGTTTCAGAAGACGGAACGTGGGGTGGATTAACAAGTGAAAGGGAGATCTACTGGACTCGCGCAATCGTTATTATTTTAGCTGCATTTTTAGCTATTTTTGGTGCTTTGTACCAGTTACCCGAGACCGCGTTCCGATTCATGTATGTTACTGGAAGTATTTACTTTTCTGGTTGCGTAGGCACAATTGTGTTGGGTCTGTATTGGAAACGTGCCAACACTCCCGGCGCATACTGTGCTCTTCTTTTTGGTGCATTGGTGCCTCTGAACTTCCTTATAATGAATGAGAACTTGGAATACGTTCCAAACTGGTTACTACCATTGGTGAAAGATAGTAACTTAGTCGGACTCACGAGTCTAATAATTGGGGGATTAGCTATGTTAATAGTTGCCAGCCTTACCCAACGGTCTCACCCACCACGACATTTAGAATTTGAATCGATGGAGAAATAAAATGACAGCTGAGAATTGGATGAATATCTGGGAGTGGGTTTTTTGGATAGCAAATATTTCTTTTTATTTGGTGGTAATAAGTGTGGCAAGCCGTGGAATGAAGGATGTTATTGGAATACTAAAATCGTCCAAAATAAAATAAAATTGTTAATTAAACTACATACTAAAAGATTATCGACTTCTCAGTTTAAGAATTAATTCGCTACGAACGGTTTTGCTCCCGTAATTCCTGTTTTATAGTCCACCTGATAACGTCTTCCCGCAGATATATTAAATAACTCTTGTTTAAATCCATCAGGCCACCGAACCGTCAAGCGATCAATTGATTTCGAAGACCCAATTCCAAAAGTTAAGGTGGTCGTACTATGGCTCAGATACGACGATCCCGTTCGAACCATCTGTTTTTGAGTTAATCCATTTGCAACAATTTCCACAGTGGCTCCAACAGCCCGCCTATTGCCACCATCCATACGAAGATCAACGGCAATGGCGTTGCCTACTGGGCTTTCGTTTAAAACAACGTAAACCGGGCCTCCATTGGTGGTAAAAATGAGGTCTATATCACCATCCTCGTCTATATCACCGACCGCCAAACCTCGAGCCACCATTTCTTGCTGGAAAATCGGTCCTACTTCATTCGAAATATCTATCATCCTACCATCATGGTCATTCCAAAAAAGCTGTGGCGCTTGAAAATAAAAAATTTCTTTCTGCACTGTGTTTATTTCTGGTTCAATATGTCCATTCGCCAATACCAGATCTTGAAACCCATCAAGATCTGCGTCAAAGAACCGAAGACCAAAGGTCAGGGGTCGCAGTGTTGATTGAACAAGCTTAGACTTACCTGCAGCATCAACAAACACATCTCCAATCTGTTTATAAAGCGATAGAGCTTCTCTGCTAAAATTACCAATAGCAATACTCTGAACGCCATCGTTTACAACAGAAGTAATATCTACACCCATTCCCGCACGGGCACGACCGGTGTCATCATAACCAATTCCGGCCATTAACCCTCGCTCTTCAAATCGCGCATTCCCAAGATTATGTAGAAGAAAGTTCGGTTGAGTATCGTTAGTTATAACCCAATCAATAAGTCCGTCTTCTTCAAAATCGGTCATAGCCACTCCCATAGATTTACCTGAATCAAGCAGTAAACCAGATTCCTCCGTAATATCTTTAAAAGTACCGTCGGTAAGATTACGGTACAAACGAGGAGTAGACCCTTGATATTGTTGGGGAGTAGCGTATGATTTGTTTTTCCCATCTAACGAGGTATAGATATCAGTGTAAGTTGACCAGCGAACGTAATTGGTAACCAACAGATCAAGCCAACCATCTCCGTCGATGTCAGCCCAGCCAGCACCGGTAGACCATTCGGGACTTTCATTCCCGTTAGAATCTACCCAGGGTTGTCCAGCAACACTAGCCTGATCCGATACATCAACAAAATAACCATCATCGTTGCGTAATAATATGTTCGGGCCTAAGGCTGTGATATAAACATCTAAATCACCATCAGCGTCGTAATCAGCTACGGTAGCTCCCATAGCATAACTATCAATGTCCAATCCCACTTTTTTGGATACATCAACAAATGTGCCATCACCATTATTCGAATAAAATTTAGATCGAGAGTCCACAGAATCGTCCCAACGCCTACTGTTCACGAGAAGCAAATCAAGATCATGGTCACCGTCATAATCGAATAATGCACAGCCACTGCCCATAGTTTCTGGCATCCACTTTTGACCTGCAGCTCCGTTTTCATGTTGAAACTTAATGCCACTTTCCTTGGTCCGATCTATAAATCTAAGCGCCGGTGCCTCTTTCAATGCCATCCTACTGGCATAGCCGGATGGATCCGGCTTAGCATACGTGACTTCTTCCCGAACGATCTCTTCTTTTTCACTGCAAGCAAAATTTAAAAAGAGAACGCTAAAAAATACCCCTCGCCGAAAATCGACCGATAATTTCATAGAGAAGCTTTCATATTAGAAATATTTTTCGCTTTTAATTCGTGCACGTGTATTTTCAAAGCCTCGAGATTATCGTGTTCGTGATCCAAACGAAATTGCCTTGTTACTTGCTGTGCTGATTCATCGATCTGATAATATCCATAAGCTTTTTCGGCAATTTTAGCCTCATCAACTCTCCCTAATGCTCGCAATGACAACATCACATGGTAGTGAGCAATACGGTCTTCTGGGTCTATACTTAAGGCAGATTCTAAAGCTTCCAGAGCTGATTCAAATTCGCCATCCAGATATAGTACTCGTCCAAGATTCCGCCAAGAAGCTCGGTCTTCAGGAAAGTCTTTCAATACTCGCCGATAAGCTGCGGCCGCCTGCTGATACTGCCCATCTTCTTGTAAAACCACACCCCAAACCCACGCAGTCTGAGCATTCCCTGGCTCCAACGCCTCGCAACTATCAAGATACGAATAGGCGTTCTTCAAATTACCATCTCTTAAAGCAACCCGGGCCAAGTTGCGGAAACCATCTTGGCGATCAGGCGCCAATTTTTTCACCATTTCAAACGCCCGGGCAGCACCCTGGGTGTCTCCCTGTATTAAAAGTCCTATTCCGTAATCATTAAAACGCACCCAATCATCATAAAGGGCCGGCTTCGGAGCAATTTCCTGTGATCCTACGGAAAGTTCGATCTCACTTGAAGCTATTTCAGTTACAGGAAGGTCTGGCACATCATCAAATCGGCGAAACCCTTGGGGAGCTTTATGATAGGAAAATTCCGTGTAATGGCGATCAAATTTTCTCCATAGTAAACGAGCACTGAGAGTCAAAGACTGACCTGTATAAGACTCAGGCACCAAAAATGAAAAATGAGCAACGTCGGCAGTTCCAGGACCAATAACCCGTGTATATACTGGTGTTACTATATCCTGTGCATTTCGCCTATGGATAGGTTCCCCATTTTTATCTAACATCAATGCTTTGTAAAAATGAGAACTGGGATCGACATGGCCATCTTCCTGTATCAATCCGCTAACCGCCACTATCTGGTTATCTTGATCCAAAACCGATATTTCTAACCAACCTTCATTTGAATCATTCGTTCCACCAGGAAACGTATGACCCACACCAAGATTTCTAACCACCACATCGAACTGATGGACCTGACCCGGAATCAGGGAAGGTCTTGAACGATCCAAGGCATATGCCTCAAAGGCCTCGTTTCCCTCAGACTTAATCCCGAAAATGTCCACTCGAAGTTTGTTATTCCGCAACTCACGCTCTATTAGCTCGATCGTTTCGTGATCGCCACGAATAAAAGGAAGAGCTGTATTCACAGCCAAAAAGCGGTGCGACCGGACGTAACCGTCCGTTGCTGAAACGTCTCCTTCAACAGCTTTTTCTAAGGGCATATGACAATCTTGACACTCTCGTTTGTTACCAGGAAGATAAAAGGTACGAGAGGCATTTAACGAAACTCCGCTATCATGCCAATTGTCGAACTCATTTTGACCACGTAACCATCGATAATTATTCACACGCGCGTCTAAACTTACTTTGTGACACGTGCTACAAAATTCCGAGGTCTTAAAAAACGGCTTCAACATCTGGCGTTTGTGAACATCGGGGCGCGCTTTTAAAGCAGTATCATGTACGAAACGACCTATACCATCTTTTGAATCAGCAAATAAATAGGGATCTTCTTGTTCATCGGCTATATTGTAATTTCCATTTCCTGTTCTACCATGGATTTTATCAATAGCATGACAGGCAAGACAGGTGAGTCCCGCCTGAGCCTGGGGCGAATTACGATCTATATCTTCAGTCATCTTTCCTGCAAGCATGAGAGCAGGGTCATGACATCCTGAACACCATTTCGATTTTATCTTTCCTTCCTTACCATCCAAATTAGCAAAATGAGCTATGTGTTTAGCGACTTCTGGATTGCTAATTGAAGCATTTTCTCTCATGTCATTGATAGTGGCTTCGTAAAAAGGATTATTGAAAGAGGAGTACCGATGAGCCGACGTAGACCACTGAGCCGACGTAGATGCATGACAACGGGCACAGGTTTCAACTCCAACCGGCTCCTCTACAACAAAACCGTAGCGCTCGATATCGCGTTCCCGAGCCTCTTGTCCAGCTAAGTCTCCTCGGGTAATAATACGCGAGGGCAGAAAATCCCCGGTTGTTGTTGTTGTTGCCGCGGGGAAAAAAGGACTTTCTGCAGGAACAAAGTTCGCGGGGACAAAATCAGAATCGGAATATTTTTTTACATCTCGTAGCTTAGATCCCGGTCCCGTATTCTTCCCCTGAGAAAATGCTTGTTGTGCCTGCTCAGTATACTGCTCGCCCTCATAAGAAATCCCATGAAAAATGACTCCCAGAATTAATATACCCATGGTAAACAGGGGTACTGCAATGTAGCTTTCTTTGGAGGGCTTCCATAATGAGATCTTTCTGTGATAAAAATAAAAACCCGGTATCAACAATCCTGCAAATACATGTATCCAATATGCGATGGGATTTCCGCGATTACTCGCTGCGCTAAGTATAAATAATCCAGTTACTGCCAGAGCAAAGCCAAGTAAGACCGTAAATAGCCCAGTGTAAATAGCGCGTTTCCTACTCTTCCTCCACACGGCTGGCAAGTGCCATGCTACGAATAATACTGCGATGAAAACTAACATCAGACCAACGGCAGTATGAGACAGCACCATACCTTGGTAAAATTTAGGTAGAGATATCGCCGTGGCTGCAAAATAGCCAATTTCCAATAACTCCCCCAAGCGATTCACCAGCAAATATAATGTGTCGGCAATCATGAAAATACCAAGAGCCACAACAACGATCAGCGCTCGTTGTTGTACAGGGGACAGACGACTTCGGCGATTTTTATCCATCAGAATTCATATAACCCGTGTAAAATCAACTAAATATGCATAAAAAATAATCCCCTTCTCAGACGCTTCGAAAAGGACTTTCGTTCCATTAAATATAAGTTAATCTCTTCAAAATTACAGCAGTGGCGGAAAACAGGAGCACACAGGAAAATTGATCCCCTTCACCTAACAAGGGATTAGTAACAAAAGAGGGCAATATAGCAAGACTTTCATATTTAATTTACGAAATCAAACTATATTTTTTTAGATCCCAGCCAATCAACGACCACATTAGCCATTTCCGAAACATGGTTCGAGAATACATGATCTGCTCCATCAATTACACGCAAATTTACGTTTGAACCAGCCTTCCCTAATATGTCTTCGGAGTCAGAAAGAGGAACAACATCATCTTCAGATCCATGTACTAATAGCCATGGAATTTTAATGTCGGATCCAGTTTTTACAACAGTTTTTATCTTGGACATATCGTCCATGTAAATTTTAGAAAGAGGGTAACCTTCCTCCCCCCACATATAGCCTGAATCAGGCTCTTCAGTTCCAAATTCACGTTCCGCAAAGGTTTCTGTGTGAACCATGCCAGCCAGCGATATTAATTTACCGATGCGTATATCTCGTGAGGCGCGCATCACGCCAACAGCCCCACCCATACTATGACCTATATATGTAACAGAATATTCTGAGACCGCCTCTAAGACTGATCCAAGATCTTCTATTTCCTTTGTAATCGTCGCCTCAGTAAAACAACCGCCCGATTCTCCGTTACCTGCAAATGAAAACCGAAGAGCATTCATACCAGTACTGGCGATATTATTAGCCAATTCTACAAGAAAAGGCCTATCTTTGTTACCAGTCACGCCGTGAGCAATAACTACCATCTCCCTCATCTGGTCGTCACCAACATGGAGAGTATAATCTATGTTTTCGCCTTCTTTATTAACGATCGTTCCGACCATCATATTACTCCCTTACCGAATCTTGTAGAAAATTATAAGTTTGTCGTGCAACTACTAACTCTTCATCCGTAGTAATAACGTAAACACGGACATGACTGGATGATTTGTGTAAAAAACCATGTCCTGACGTAATCTCATTTTTCTCCGAATCCATTTCGATACCCATAAATTCCAATTCCCTCAAAATCATTGAACGAATAACCGAAGATTTTTCTCCTATTCCACCTGTAAAACTTATTACATCAATACCACCCATCTCGACAGTATAAGACCCTAAATAATCTCGGGCTGTTGTAGCCAACACGTCTAGAGCAAGTTGACAACGATCATTTCCTTCATCTGCACCTTTTTGAATATCTCGTAAATCATTATAACCACAGATACCCAACAACCCTCCTTCAGACGCACATTTATCAAGGGCATCCGAGAAGGAAATCCCTTCATTCCGAATCACGACGTCAAGTGCGAAAGGGTCGAGGTCACCTATCCTATTATTTTGAGGTAATCCTCCCTGCGGACTCAAACCATGAGAGGCTCCAAGGGAAACACCATCCTTTATAGCACAAACAGAAGATGACCCTCCCAGGTGCATATTCACATGCCGTAAATCATTGCGCTGTTCAAGCTCCACTACCCGTTCGGACGCAAAACAATGGCTTGCCCCATGAAATCCATAGCGCATAATCCCGTAATCTTCAAACCAATTGTAAGGTACTGCATACATCTGTCGTCGAAGCGGGGCCTTACCGTGAAATGCAGTTTCAAAACAACCAACACGGCGTGCGGTTGGTATCACGTTTTCGAATTGACGTATGGCCGCCACATATGCAGGATTATGAGCAGGGGCCAACGAATAAAAATCTTCCATTCTAGAAATTACATCATCGTCAAGCTCTACGACTCCGGAAATATTTCGGGCATGTACAGCCTTGAATCCAACAGCCTTTAGCTCATCTATCGTTTCTAAGATTTTTCCTGAACCCACCATTCTAGTCAGAGCTTCTTCGATGGCACTCGCGTGATCTGGCAAACTACATTCTTGATTAACAATACTGTCGTTACCAATAAAGAAAGAATGGAGAGATCCTTCAGAGCTACCGATCCGATCCATAGCCCCTTGCGCTAATACCTGAGCAGATGGCATATCAAAAATTTTGTACTTGAATGATGTACTACCAAGGTTTGCGACTAAAATTTTCATAGATTATCCTATGGACGTGCAGGACTGCCATCAGGAAGACGAGTCTGTGTCCATTCGATAACTTCATTCGTACAAGGATATTTCTCTGCCAAGTTCTCGTCTATATCAATTCCCAAACCAGGCCCATCACTAGGATACAAGTAACCATCGTGTACTTCTGGAAGACCAGGGAACAATTCATATACATGTTCCGGAAATGAACACCATTCCTGTATACCGAAGTTAGGAGCCCACAAATCTAGATGTAAATTCGCAGCATGACCAACAGGCGAGGTGTCTCCAGGTCCGTGCCACGCAGTGCGTATACCGTACATATTACCAAATGCAGCAACATTACGGGCGGGAGTAATACCTCCCATTTGTGAAACATGCATACGCAAAAAATCGATTAAGCGCTGCTCAATTAATGGTGTCCATTCACGCGGATGATTGAATAGTTCCCCCATTGCCATTGGCGTAGAGCATTGTTGGCGGATGTTATTAAACCATTCGATATCCTCAGGGGCCAAAGCATCTTCCAGAAAAAACAGTTTAAACTCCTCCATATCTTTTGCAAAACCCACCGCCTCTATCGGCTGAAGACGTTCATGAATATCGTGTAGTAATTCCACTTCAAATCCTATTTCATTACGGACATATTCAAACATTTTAAGGTGATTCATCATATACTCTTTGCGACTATAGTATGCTCCTTCTGGCGCTCCTTTGGGTTTTACCATTTTTTCTGCTTTACCCCCATATCCACCCATTTGGCAGCGAATATAACGAAAACCTCTGTCTTGAAATTTTCGAATACTTTCAACAACTTCTTCCGGACTATTTCCACCGGCATGCCCATAGACGGCAGCACCTTCGCGACATTTACCCCCCAAAAGTTGGTAGACAGGCATGCCTGCGCGTTTACCCTTTATATCCCAAAGTGCTTGATCAACACCAGAGATAGCATTATTCAAAACGGGGCCATTCCGCCAGTAGCTATTCACCATGGACATCTGCCAAATCTCTTCAATCTTATCGACATCCCGACCAATCAAAAATGGTTTAAGATGCTCCTCGATAGCCGAATACACCGCCTTAAAACGCTGAGTAAAGGTCGCACATCCCAAACCATACAGACCATCTTCAGATGTAATAATTTTTACAATTACCAGTTTTGAACCTGCAGGCTGAGTAAGAATGGTCTTAACATCTTTGATCGTTACAGTTCCTGACATAATAATTATCCTTAATAAATTTTAACCGAGGAGCGGATAAATCAAGCTAAGCCTAACCCCGAACGCTTGTCAAGATAAGAGGGCGAGCTTAGGTTGGAGCTAAAACCTATGGAATAATATGCAATGGCCTGAGGCTTTAGCCCTTGGAATCCTACAAGGACTAACTGAATTTCTTCCCATAAGTAGCACTGCGCATTTACGAATCATACCACACTATCTTGGATGGGATGATCCCGGAACTGCCTTTTCAGCTGTAATCCAGCTGGGTACGCTAATTTCAGTATTGTTTTACTTTTCAAACGACATCCAGCGTCTATTAATTGCCACAGTAAAAAGTTTAAAATACCGAAACATTCGTTATTCTGATGAAAGCCTTATGGCTTGGTCAATAGCCGCAGGCACAATACCGATAGCGATTCTTGGGCTTAGTTTTAAAGATTTTATCGAAACAGAAGCACGCGCGATGGGCGTTATAGGAGCTTCACTTATAGTTCTTGCGATTGGTCTCATGATAGCTGAGCGCATAGGACGAAAGAGTATAAAGATGCAAAATCTCAGTTTCAGTAAAATTCAATGGATCGGGCTTTGCCAGGCACTCGCCTTAATACCCGGATGTTCGCGGTCTGGCTCCACTATTATGGGTGGACTCATCGTAGGACTTGGAAGAAGTGACGCCGCTCGTTTTTCGTTCCTCTTAGGTCTACCTGCAATTTCGGCAAGCGGCCTTCTCGAATTCATTACCTTGATTAACCAAGGGTTGGGTCAACAAGACGTCACCAACATTTTTATAGGCATAGCTGCTGCTGCAATAAGTGGCTATTGTGCCATAGGATTTTTGTTGCGATTTATTAGCCGGTACGGAACCGACGTATTTTCTATTTATAGAATTTTAATTGGAATTACGGTAATTTATACCACATGGTGAAAGGCGAAATTGAGCTACCGCGTGCTCTTGCCAGATAAAACAAACCATACTGTCTGAAATATTATTTTCATATCTAATTTCAAAGACATATTCTCAATATAGTGTAGATCGTATTCTAATCGGTCGCGTGCAATACCAATAACATCCTCGGAATTCATATCAAATTCGTGTTTGGCTTGAGCCCAACCAAGAAGACCGGGTTTCACATTAAATCTTCGCATATAAAGAGGAATTTCAGCCCGAAATTTCTCAACAAAAAATGGACGTTCAGGTCTTGGTCCCACCAGGGACATGTCTCCACGCAGGAAATTTATGCATTGTGGTATTTCATCCAAGTGCAACATTCGAAGTATGCGTCCGATCAAAGTAACCCTTGGATCCTCACCTTTTACCCAAACGGGCCCAGTTTCTGATTCAGCATCCACACGCATTGAACGAAACTTGTACATAGTAAATGGCTGTCCATTGATTCCTACGCGTTCCTGACGAAACAAGATAGGCCCTTCAGAGCTTATCTTGATAATAACTGCAATAACAAGCCATAGAGGCGCTAGAAGTACCATAATTAATAAAGAAAAAACAACGTCAATTAATCGTTTAATCCAACCTTCCCAAACAGGCATTAATTCGGGGTTTAATTGCATCAATGGAACACCTGATATCTGCATTGTCCGAACATGCCCAGTCACTATATCATACAAGTCAGGAGTGATACCAAAGGAAACCGGCTCTCCTCGTGCTTGAGAGACAATATCGAGAATTTCTTCATGAGAATTTGACTGTAGGGCAATAAGGACTACATCAATAGAATTAGACTGTATAATTTTTTCAAGATGTTTTACAGACCCTAATACTGGGTGACCACCTATTTCATCTTTCTCACATTCTGGAGTATGAAAAACAAAACCCACAACATCAAATTCCCTATCTGACACTAGTTCTATGTCATTTAATAATCGTTCAGCACGTGCATCAATACCGACAATAAGAGTTCGGCGCCGTCCTATACCACGCAGCAATAAGTAACGTTCAAAACTCCTAATTAAAATCCGACCGCAAGAGACGGAGAAAACGAGCAATATCCAGTATAGAAAGATTAACAAACGAGTCAGCCGTATTTCACCATGATCAAATGTCGCAACAAATGCCAACATTACACCAAGAGAAACAATTTTCAATACCTCTATGAACTCATCAAAACGCGATGGAGATGATGAAATACGAAATAGGCCAAAGAAAAAAAACAGGATAAACCAAAAGACTGAGATCAATGGGAGGGTATCAGCGTAAAATGACAGAGCAAACCAAAAATCTGGCACGTCACTTACCGGATTTACTCGTTGCCAACTTTGAACCATAGCGGGAAGAGCTCCTCCCGCAAATTTCATCCAAAGAAACAATATAGCAGTTAAGTTTATTGCTAGGAGATCTACCAAAATTAGAGCAATTAAACGTTGGAACCTAGACATCAGTTACGACTCATGGGCTGCCAAGCACGGTAACGTTGCCCAGTAAGAAAACGCAACAAACCCAAAAATGCACCAATATTCATGGCACAGAAATGTGCCGGTATATAAAACAAAGCATATTTGCC
>CEUA01129997.1_pt1 | contig 22634 bp, 19 predicted proteins | sample 361541 | NCBI WGS metagenome assembly CEUA01 (sample SAMEA2623079, study PRJEB7988) | marine metagenome | isolation source: saline water (ENVO:00002010), including
AACTGAATATACTCTTGAGGAACCAAAACTACTTCCTAAGGGTTCAATTTTAGTCCAAATTAATGTGTGGGATAACTCTTCATCTAACAAATCTAATCCTAACCCAAACAGGGATGTTTATTGGGGAGAACAGTCCTTTGATGAGATGCTATTTGGAAACTATTTGATTAGATATGCTAGTGCAGAAGAAGTAGAGAATAATAAAGATAAGCTTAATTTACTAACTAAGAGATAAATTTCATTGCATCATAATCTTCTATAGCTGAGAATATTCTTTCTCCTAAAACTTCAAAAAGTTTAATACTCCTTTCATTTTCTTTATCTGCATTAGCCCCTCCAATTACTGGGAAGTTAGTCATCGCTAATAACGATAACATCATATTTCTCTCGAGATCTTCTTCTAAAAAATGTATTCCTTCTTTACCTAAACCATCTAAATATTGCCTACAACAAGAAGTATAGATTTTTCTTCTCAGGTCTACTTCGATATTAGTAAATAATAGATAAGCAAGGTCCCAACCAGGTAAATGAGCCATCATCAGCTGCCAATCAATTACTGTGATGTCGTCTACTTCGGGGGTAAAAAATAGATTCTCTACTCTATAGTCCCAGTGATTTAAAGTTAGTGTACCTCGAGTAAAAAGGTCAGGAAAATTAGGATAAAACTCAACAATTTTATTTAGATTAGCTTTTCTAGAACCATTCATGATACGGCTGAATCGATTTAGGAATTCTGGAGAGTAATCTCTCATATCGTCAATTATCCTGAGCATGTAATCAACTTTCATGTTAGGTACCCAGTCTATTTCTTGAATAGTTCCCCAAAACTGAGTAGATATAGGAATGAGTCCATTTATAGCTACTTCAATCTCTTTTTCTGTGGCTCCTTTGATCTGATCTGGGTTATACCAACCATCCATATACTCTAGTAAAAGAATAACCCTTTCATTCTCTGGATTATATTCAACATAATACGCTTTTGGGGTTTTGACATTTATGCTTTTAGCTAGAAATTCATAAAATCTTACTTCTCTTATATAAAATTTATAGTCTTTTGCTAGATTATCCATATCTTCAGTTTGAGTCTGAAGCTTTGCAAAAATATTTGTTTTTTTTCCTGATTCTCTAGTAGTTTCTAATAGTGCGAATTCACCTAATTGACCTATCCCTTCTCCTACCTTCTTCACATTTAGGTCAATTACTCCATCTTTAATAAACTCCTCTTGACCTCCTAGAGTGTCCTGTAACCATTTAAGGTTAATATCCTTAATACTATTGACTGTCCTTGTCATATATTCCCTCTAATAATTTATAGCTAATTCTGATGTCTCAGATCCTGCAATTCTTGAATGAAACATAACTCTAGGTTCTTTATAATCCCATGGGCAAGCTTGGTGCATGAGGCATCTATTATCCCAGATGACGGCATCCCCTTTTTTCCAATTGTGGTGATATATCCATTCTTTATTGCTTAGAGTAAATTCTTCAAGATTTTTGGCCAGGTTTCTAGCTTCTTGGTCCTTCATGCCAGGTATTTTATAAATATGTCTTCCTATTGTTAAACATTTAATGTCTGTTTCTGGATGAGTCTTAACCAAGGGTCTTAACGGCTTTGGGTCTACGTCAAAGCCATAACCACTAAATTCACTTTCATTATTAGGTTTATGACCATATCTTTGCTTTTGACTAAATTCATATGAATGATAAGCATTTAAACCGCTAATTTTTTCTTTTGTTTGTTTGTCCAATGCTTCATATGCTGCTCTGCAATCTACCCAGCCCGTTTGACCTCCAGAAGAGGGAACGGTATGAGCAGTAAAAACAGATCCTTTGGCCTGAATTGGCATATAAGTGCTATCGTGGTGCCATTCAATATTTCCTTTCAGCATTTTTACATAATCATCATCGTCTGGATTTCTTACAGTACCATCTTTATTTACATTACTAAGCTCAGAAATATCATATTCCATTTCTCCGAACCGCTTAGCAAACTTAATTTGGTCTTCATTCGTAAGATGTTGTTGAGGAAAGATGAGTAAAGCATATTTTAACCAATCGCTATAAAGCGAATCAAAATCTAAACCTTGAATATTAACCACATCTATTTCAGTAATGACAGCACCAAAAGATCTTTCTAAAGGTTGTACTTTGTAGGCCATAAAATTACTCTATATATGTCTTGAAAGTTCAGTGCAAAGCTCTTCTAAGGCTTCGTCGGTGCCAGGAATAAAGCCCATGCTAGCAAATCCATGAATGTAGCCTGGATATTCTATGTAAGAGACACTAACTCCATATTTCCTTAATTTTTCTGAATATTCATAACCTTCATCTCTAAGAGGGTCGAAACCTGCAGTGGTAACAACTGCTGGAGGATGGCCGGTTAAATCTTCTGCAAGTAGAGGTGAACAAAGAGGATCTGTTCTTTCTTCATTGGAATTTAGATAATGCCCTCTAAACCACTCCATAGATTTTTTTGAAAGATAAAATCCTTCTTCACATTCTTCATAAGAATCAGTGTCCATGGAAGATAGGTTTGTAACAGGATATATGAGCAATTGGGACTTAGGCATCGGACTGGACTCAGATTTTCTTAGCAGACAAAGGCAAGCTGATAAATTACCTCCTGCACTATCACCTCCAACTGACACTCTTTCTGCGTCAACTCCAAGATCGTTGGCATTACTAACAACCCAATCAAATGCGCTATTACAATCGTTTAAGGGGATAGGAAATTTATATTCTGGAGAGAGCCTATAATCCACAGAAAACACTTTTACTCCCAATTTTTTACATAAACTAGCTGTTAGTTCATGATGACTATCTATATCCCCTATCACCCAGCCTCCACCATGAAAATAAATTAGTGCTGGAGATTTTTCTTCCTTAACTGGAGGTTGATATTCTCGTATTTTTATAGAACCGCCATCTACATTAATTTTGTGATCTTTCCATGTAATATCTTTAGGTAATTTTTTTGGAAAAATACCCTGAGAAAAAGTTGATCTAAATTCTTCCGGAGTTATAGAGTCGTAGTCTACTGCTGCATTTTCATTTAATTTTAGAAGAAGTTGATAAGGGGGATGTAGAGCTCTTTTTCCAATCTCTATTAACTTCTTACCTGAAAATTTAATTAGTAACCAATTAGGTAACTTAAAAATATACTGAAGCATCAGCTTTTCATCCTTTCAAGCATTTTTCCCATCATCTCATGTAATGCATTAACTGCCTGAAGAGGTCTTATAAAAACTTTAAATTCTGTAATCTTTCCTTCTTCATTCCAGGAAATTAAGTCTATACCATTTACATACTTACCATTCAGCTCTGATTCAAATTCAAGCATGGCACTTTTCTCTCCTATTACTTCTTTTGTGTATTTGAAAGCTGAATCTGTTTTACTCTCTTCTTCTGAAGATTCTCTTTTATCGGAGAATACTCCTCCTGCGGCCATCAAGTATGCTTTAGTTAGGTCTTTTCCTTTTTGTGGAGTAAAAACTACAGGAGAATAAAAGACTACATCTTCAGATAAAAATTTATCATAAAGACTAATATCCTTAGTTTTTACAATCTGGTGCCATTTTTCTATTGGGTGCATAGACTCTCCTAAATTATTTATTATTTTACTATTGAAAGAAGTTTCGTTTATAAACTTTAATCTAAAATTTTTCCATTGATATTATAATTGGAAAGAAAATTCCAAATTTCTTCTGCTCCATCAATGTCGTCACCCCTTCTTGTTTCAGGCCATATATGTCCCATTTGCTCCATTTGGTATAACTTAACATCTACATTGTTATCACAAGAGAAATAATGTATGACTTTCCCTGAATTACCATCATTATTCAAATCATTTATTACAATATCCTGATTTTCTGAGCAATTGTTGTAATTTGCCCAGTGCAAAGCTACATCCTCTATTGATTTAGTCCAACCTGCACTACTTATATATGGCACGACTCCATCCGCTGTCCCATGAATCTGCAATACTGGAGTAGGATGAGTTGGACTGCAATCACCCATTACGTTATGACTCATAGATCCTGTTACTGAGGCCACGGCTGCTATTTTTTGTGATAAAAAACAAGCAAGGTAATAACTCATAAACCCACCATTGGACATGCCTGTTGAGTAAATTCTAGATAAATCAATTGAATATTCAGCTGAAATCTTCTCTATGAGAGTTGAAGTAAAGCCTACATCATCAGTAGTGCTATTTGAGGTCCAACTTTTAACACTCCAATGAGTGGTTCCTTCTAATAGAGAGCCTTGAGGTATAACAATAATAAAATTATGTTGTTCTGCTAAATCTCTGAAATCACCATATCCAATTTGAGAATAAGCACTACTGCCATAACCATGAAAGTTAAATAGCAAAGGCACTTGTGTGTTTTGATTATAAGACTGAGGAATATATACCGTAAATTCACGTTCCAATCCGTCATGAGTGAACTCACAAAAAAGTCCCCAGCTATATGAAGCGCAAATATCATCTAAGGTTTCGGTATTCATTGGAGGTGTGGAAGGAACATTTATACTGTCGTCACTTGAACCCCCTCCTCCGCCACATGATGTTAGAAATATAATTAAGAGAATAAAAAAACAACTCTTTTTCAAGCCCTAAACCTCCATCCAATGCTTATGAGAGTAACCTTTTGGGTCTATGAGTACACCAGGATTTAATATTGAGTTAGGATCAATTTTTTCTTTCGCAGCTAATAACATTTCCTTATAGCCCTCTGGTCTTTGGAGATCATATCCTTTGACTCGATGATCACGCCCAACAGCATGATGATGTGTAACTGTTCCTTGTTCAGATACACATATTTCATTTGTAGCTATTTTTATCTCCTTCCAAACATCAAGCATTGTCTCAGGTGTAGCGAAAGCAGAATAGGTGAAGTAAGGAGCTAATCCGTCTGGATAGGTATGCGTGAGCCTACAAGTAACAGTAGTGTCTCTATTTGTTATCTCTTTTATAGCTGCTTGTGCTCTATTTTTAAGAGTTTCTATAAACTCGTAACCTTTATCCCAAGTTATAGATGTTTCAAAAGTATCTTGAACTATTCCTCTTCGTATCGAGGCTTCTCTGTAATATGGAGCTCTTATAAAGCTATTTCTCCAATTACCTGATGCCCCTGATTTATGCGAATCTGCTAGTTTTTCTTTAGGAAGTTCATATTCACCTCCTTCTGATGAAGCTATTTCTAATGCCCTATCCAACCAAGGCTGCATGTCATGATCAGCTGATTCAAAATTTATAATTAGTAAATGTTTAGATCCGTCTCCTGCTCCATTGAACATAGCTTCATTGGCATCCAGTAATCTACAATTTGCTGGAAATAATGCTGACTGACTAATTAATCTAGTTGCATTCAATGCTTGTGCATAATCTGAAAAGTATACTGAACAAGAAGATCTAAAGGTCGGTCTATTTTGTAGTCTAATCCAAGATTCTGTGATTACACCTAAAATTCCTTCAGATCCAATGATCATCCTATCAGGGCTGGGTCCAGCACCTGAACCAGGCAATCGCCTTGATTCAATTACGCCCGAAGGAGTAACAGTTGTAGTGGATTCTACAAAATCATCTATGTGTGTATATAAGGTAGCATAATGACCGCCTGACCTTGTTGCTATCCATCCGCCTAAGGTTGAATGTTCAAAACTTTGAGGAAAATGTCTTAATGTTAAATCGTGCTCTTTTAGCTGATTTTCTAGATCTGGCCCCAAAATCCCTGCTTCTATTCTTGCCGCTCTGCTCTCCTTATCTATTTCCAAGATCTTATCCATTTTTCTCATATCCATTGAGATTACAGCCCTAAAGTCATCACCTACATCCGTTTCTACTCCTCCACAAACACTAGATCCTCCGCCATAAGGAATTACAGCGATTTTATTTTGATCAGCCCAATCTAGCGTACTTTCAACTTCTGCCTGACTATTGGGGTAAGCAACTAAATCAGGAGGGCTTGGAAAAATTCCTAAAATAGATCTAGCTATATCTGGAAAAGATTTACCATATGAATGATTGAGTCTTTCTAGGTGGTCTTCCGTTAATACATTATTTAGATTAGAAGGAATTGAAACTCTCGATTTAGGTAATTCTATTTCTTCAGCTTTGGGTATTGGTACAGACTGAACTTCATCTAAAGAAAAATTCTGGGCAATCCTTCTTTCTATAGATTTATCTTCTTCCTCGGTTAATAACTGATCTTCATATCCCCACCCCCAAAACTTTCTTTTTTTCATGTTTACTCCTTATATTGAGATTCTTCGAATTAGAACCGCCTGATCACCTCTATGTACAGGTGAAAACAAACCAGACCTAAGTTGAAGTAAAGTATCTAAATGTGAAGGAAGCTTAGTGCTTATATCAATTAAGTATGCTTCATTCATGTTAGTGTAATCTTCGAATCTTAAAATAACTTCAATCTCGTTATCATAAACCCCGCTAAAAGATATTGTATATATCTCATTAGATCCAATAGGCCTCTCCTCTCCTTTGCCTAAATCGAAAGAAAGCAACCCTGAGCTTACAGGTATGATTAAAGCCATTCTGTCAGCTGACCTTAAGCTTTTTAATGTCAGCTTAACAAAACCATTTTGCATATATTCAGTTTCATAATTTGGTGCTTGCCAATTACTAATGTCACTTTCTGTCCAATTTGAAAACACGCGAGATGAATAAGGTATGAGTTGTTGAGTAGTATCAACATCAACAAAAGACCTTAAAGGCTCTAAAAGAGGTTCTTGACTAGATAAATTTACATAAGATTTACCGCTATCTAAATTTTCATAGTAATTGATATTTACATGTTGAGGCCTGTGCTCTGTATATAAATTTATGTTGCTAGCTACAACTAAGCAAAAGATAGAAACTAAGACAGCTCCTATACTTAGTGGTTTAACTCTTAGACAAAACAAAAAAGGAGAAATTAATATCGCGTATAAACCAATTAAAGGTAGAACAGCAACTACCAGCTTATACCCTTGGCTCTGTTCCAATGAAAAAATTATGCTTATTGTAGTAGGTACCGCTAAAACTAAAGTAAGGAGACTAAAAGTTAATTTCTTCTCTTTAGCAATAAAATCAGAAAGGAATAAAATTAAAGCAGCAGCAACTAATGGAATAATAAATGTATTTGCTGCATCTGGAAGATATGAAATAGTTATAAAACTAAGTATCGACCAGAAAATCCAGGCTCCGTATAACATATCAATAGAATCTAAATAACGCCTTACTATGGATATGCCTATAAAAGCTCCTACTAGAGAAGAGCTTAGCAATAACAACCTATAAGGCCATTCAATTCCTGGCCAACTTATAACCTTTCCAGAGAATATAGATAAAAGTTGAAAAGCTGCATAAGCTGTAAATACAGTTGAGGCAAGTATCAAGGGTGAGGATAAAACTCCATAAATTACTTTAATAATGTTGAGCTTAGACCTAAACAAACTAACTAATAACAATATAGAAGCTAATGCGGTTAGTAGAAAACTATAGCTTGAATTCCATTGAGTCCATACTCCATAAAGCTTTCCTCCATATACATACTGACCTCCCATGCTAGTCCAATCACTGTTCGCTAAACTTCTGGCTAGAGGAAGAATATTTTCTCCATGATGCTGTAATGTTCTTAAATCTAGATTTTCTATAGTGTCATTAGGTGTGTGATAGTGATTTCTTTCTCCGGCAAACGCAAAATCTATGCCCGGTATATTTGCTCTTTGAACTACACTAAAATCAGTATCATTAGGCATTCTCTTAAACAATTCTTTAACAAAAGAAAAGCCATAGGCACTAGATGTTTCATTGGAATAGCTTTTAATTAGAAGCTCATTATCCTTAGAAGTTCTTAAAACTAAGCTACTTCCAGAAGTACCACTGCCTTCTACATTGAGAACAATACCTACTTTTTGTGCTAAAGGATGTTGTTTAAAAAAACCTTCCGCTCCAATCAAACCCACTTCTTCTGCATCTGTAAAGATTATCATTATCGGGTGTTTAAAAGGTGCTTCTAATTTTAAGGCTCGAGCAGCTTCGAGAATAGCAACAATACCCGCTCCATCATCTCCAGCTCCTGGAGCCATAGGGACCGAATCGTAATGAGCCATTAAAGCTAAATAAGGAAGATCAGATTTACCTGGCATTATTGCAATTAAATTCTCTACTTCGGCACAACCTGAATACCTTGTTGCACAAGCCCATGTCTTCTGTTCTTGGTATTCTAAGCCAAGCTTCTTAAACTCTCCCTTTAGTCTATCTTTTACTACCTTGTTTAGCTTAGAACCAACTGGATGTGGCTTATTTTCTTGTAAAAGTACTTCTAATATAGAAAAAGCCCTAACTGCTGAAAATTCATCTTGAGGTGCATCCAATCCTTTGGGGTCTGGCGGTTCAAGCATGAAATGTTGAAGCAGATATAAAAGCAGAGTAAGTAAACTTGCTACAAAAGCTAGGTGAAAGTTCTCCCTAAATTGCATTCTTTGTTTTATCTTCTGACAAAGTTAGCTATGCTCATAGCTGTCTCATCACTTACTTCCATACAACCCAAGAAAATTTCTGTTCCGTGGATAGTACCCATAACTTGCCTGCATTGTGCTTCAACATCAGCTTCTCTCAATAGTCTATAAAAGTTCACACCTTCATCTCGAAGCGGATCACATTCATTCACTATAATGTATGTTCTTGGTAAACCTTTTACGTCTTCAACACTACAAAAACTAGGCCAAGCTAGAGGATTCTTATTATTAAATTCTTCAACCCCATAAACTATTGCGCCATGAGAAACTCCAGAAGAAGAATGTAAGGATAACAATAATCCTTCATTTTCTTCTGAAGAAGGGTTTTCAGGTAAAGGCCATGCTCCAGCAATATATGGGCATATTGGATACATTCCTGATATCAAATCAAGCATTCCTTCTAATTTTAATCTCAGGGTAGTAGCAATAGTTAAATTACCTCCGCCGCTCTCTCCAGCTATGATGATTTTGTTTGGATCTATATTTAGTTCTGAGCTATTGGCATGAACCCATTTTATGCCAGATACACAGTCATTCAATCCAGCTGGATAAGGTGCAACTTCTTCAGCAGATGAAGACCATCTGGCATTTCTAAAATCTACCATTGCAACTGCAACTCCTTGACGCGCTATACACCTTCCCCATGCTTGATACATTTCGTCAAAACAAGAAGAAATCTCCATACCTCCTCCATGTATGTAATAAACACAAGGTAATGTTTCATCATTATCCGGCCTTATGTACTGAATCTTTATGGTATTGCCATCAGGATCAGAAATAAATTCTTTGGTAGTGGTTATAAGTCCATCATTGGGAACTATCTCTTTGTAATGAGGAGCGTTGTTTATTTGCTCCAAGATTGCCTTACCCAATTTTGCTTCTTCTGTTTCCTCAAATGCCATCATTTCTTCTCTAGTGGCATGTTCGGTCATAACACCGTCAACCTCTAACAGACCAAATACGTCTTTAATTCTTTTATCTATTCTAGGATCTTCTGAAATTTTATTAGCCATTAATTCTCTCCTCCATTTTAAATTTATACCAAGCGTCTCTTCTTTGTATTAAGTTGTTCAAGTTTAATAAAGAACATTTATATTTTTTACTGTTAGCTTCTTTATTAGACCAGCTAAGTTCTAGTCTATCTCTAAGTAAAATAAATGTTCTATCTCCCCTCTTCCAGATAATTCTACTCGAAGTTTCTTCTAAACTCCTTCCTTTTATAACTCTAGGAATTGATTTAGAAAAAGCTTGTGAAGTATGATTCCAAACCACCTCTTTTTTTTCTAAATCTATCTGAAGCCAAATTTTGTTTTCATAATCAACAGAACATTCAAGGCCTCTGGTTTCTGAAGAAACGTAACAAGTTATTAATAAAGAGCTTATTAATAAAGCTTTCATGAGATTACTTTGTTACATGTATTTGAGGCATCCTATTTGCCCAAGGGTCAGATTCTTCTAACTGTCTAGCTATATCAATTAAGATGCTCTCCTTTCCCATACCAGCAAAGAAATGCATTCCTAAAGGAAGTCCATCTGGACCAACAGCACAAGGTACAGAAATTGCTGGAAGGCCCGTCATGTTTGAAAGTGGAGTTCCAGGAATCAACTTACTACATTCTTCAAACCATTCATCTAGAGATTTTCCTGAGTTTAGTGTTACTGAACTTTCTAATTTAGGCGTCCCTTGAATAAACGTAGGAGAAAGCAGTAGATCATAATCTTCAAAGAAATGTCCGAGTTGATTATTAATTTGTCCTGCCATACCTAACACTAGATTTTGATCAAAAGCTGAAATTTTCTCTCCAGCTTCGACCATTTGTAGAGTTATAGATTCTAAGTGATCAGAATTAGCTTCTCTATTAGTAACTGGAGCCGTCATTTTCACTACAAAGTTTGCCATAGAAAACCAGATAGTTTTAAAAGCATCAAAATAATCCATAGTTACAACTTCGGGGGTAAATTCCTCTACTTGATGACCATTCTCTCTTAAAGATTCAGCCACTCTTTCGAGCTCAGATTTTATTTCAGGATGCATAGGATGAGGACCCCAGTCATCTAAACTAACTGCTATCTTATATTTCTTAGGAGTAGAACTAATTATCGATAGAAAAGATTCTTCTTTAAAACTATTAATTATTCCTTCACCTATAGCTGGCTTAGAAACAGCGTCTAAAAAAGCTGCGGTATCTCTTACTGTTTTACTATTACAACCTTCTGCAATGATTGGTGAAGAAATGTCGTTTGCTACAGGCCCTAAACTTATTCTTCCTCTACTAACCTTTAATCCTACATTCCCACAGCAACTAGCAGGTATTCTTGTTGAGCCCCCTCCATCATTAGAGTGAGCAAGCGGAACCACACCAGAGGCAACTAGGGCAGCAGATCCACCGCTTGAACCTCCAGCTATATGTTCAGGATTCCAGGGATTTTTTGTAGCTCCTTGTGCTATAGACTCAGTTGTCAAAGTTAAACCAAATTCAGGGCAAGTACTTCTCCCTATAAATTGAAATCCAGCATTGATCATATTTTGTGCGAAATTTGTGGTTATAGGAGCTACAAATCCCTCTGTTAACCTTGATCCTTGTTCTTGCTTAAGACCTGCTATAGAAGCACCTAAGTCTTTAATAAAGGTTGGAACGCCTTTGAAGGGAGCGTCTTCATCAGAATCTTCTTCATATGGCTGATTAAACACTTCAACTACAGCATTAAGATCTCCATTTACTTTATTTAAACCTTCTTGAGCTAAAGAAGCTAATTCCTCTTTAGTAACTTCACCCTTTTTTAAAAGTCCTGCTAACCCTAATCCATCATATTTTATATACTCTGTAAGATTCATTTTTCCCCCTATTTGTAATTTTTTACTCTGGCTTAAGAGCTGAATAAATAAGTGATCTCAACTCTCTTCTCACTTGATAAGTAGATGAAGGTAGTAATTGAGTTAAGAATATAACTACCATTTCTTCTTTAGGATTTATCCAAAAAGTAGTGCTTGCGGCACCACCCCATCCATACTCTCCTATGTCCGTTAAAGATTGAGACTTATTAGGGTCTAATACCGTAGAAAACCCTAATCCAAACCCTACGCCTTGGTAAGGAGTTTCACTAAATGCAGATTGGCTCATCTCAGTTAAATCTTTATTGTCAGGTAAATGGTTTGTAGACATCATCTCTATAGTCTTTCTTCCAATAATTCTATTCCCGTTTAATTCACCCTGATGATAAAGCATAGAGCAAAACTGATAATAGTCGTGCATTGTTGAAAGAAGACCTCCTCCTCCAGACAGCATAACTCTTTCTTTTGTTCTTCCAGCCTCTTTCCCAGAGGGGTCTAATAATTTGGGTCCATTAGTTGGGTTATGTTCATAAAGACTAGCAAGTCTGTGTGCATTATCTTTAGGGCAATAAAAACCCGTGTCAACCATTCCTAATGGCTCAAATATATTCTTTTGGAAGTATTCATCTAATTTCATTCCAGAGAAATGCTCAACTAGATAACCACATACATCTGTAGAGACTGAATAATTCCATTGATCTCCAGGTGAAAACTCCAATGGTAATTCAGAGAGTGTATCAATGAAGGTATTTAAGTCCCCATTCATTTGAACTTTAGTTTTTCTATAAGCTGCATCTACATTAGATTTATACATAAAATCATAAGTAAGACCTGACATATGACTTAAAAGGTCTCTTATAGTCATAGGCCTTTTGGGTCTAGAAGTAATAAAATTAGGATAAACGCCTGATTCGTAAACTCTTAAATTCTTCCACGAAGGAATGTGCCAATGCACAGGGTCATCTAATCTGAATAGACTCTTTTCGTATAATTGCATCAAGGCAATGCTTGTTATGGATTTAGTCATTGAATAAATGCTAAATATGGCATCTTCTTGCATTGGCTTCTTATTCTCTCTATCCATAAAACCCAGACCTTCCAAATAAGCTACCTCTCCTTTCCTGGCGACTAAGGTTAATGTGCCCACATACTTACCAGGTTCAACGTATACTTTATTTAGGTAATCTCCTATGTTCGGCAATATATTACTGTCTAATCCAACTGATTCTGGTGTTACTTTTTTAATGGAAGTCATGTTTAAGTCCTTTTTAAATCTTTACGTTTATAAACATTAACAAGAAACTTTGTTTTCTCAAAATCAAAAAAAAGCTATTATTTAGCTTCAAATCAATAAAAAAGAGAAGCTCATGCATGATTTAGTTATTAGAAATGGATTAGTAGTAGATGGTAGCGGTGGAAAGCCTTTTATAGGTGACATAGCTATTGATAAAGATAAAATTACAAAAGTTGGTTCTGTTGAAGAAAAAGGCAAAGAAGAGATAGACGCAGAAGGCCAAATGGTCACTCCTGGATGGGTAGACATCCACACTCATTATGATGGTCAAGTCTGTTGGGATTCCTACTTAACTCCTTCATGTTGGCATGGAGTCACTACCGTTGTTATGGGTAATTGTGGAGTTGGTTTTGCTCCAGTTAAACCTGGATCAGAAGAATTTTTAATCCAATTAATGGAAGGTGTTGAAGACATACCCGGAACTGCTTTACATGAAGGGATAGATTGGGGATGGGAAACATTTCCTGAGTATTTGGATACTATAGAAAAGAAAGAATTAGTTATGGACGTAGGCGCTATGATTGGTCATGGACCAATTAGATCTTACGTTATGGGCTATGATAAATGCCAAGGTAAAGAAGATGCTTCTGAAGAAGAAATGGAAGAAATGGCTAAAATTACAAAAGAAGCTATAGAAGCAGGAGCTTTAGGATTTAGTACTTCTAGAACATATTTACACACGGATAAATTTGGAGAGTACGTCCCTGGAACAGAAGCCAGTGCTGAAGAGATGAGAAAAATAGCAAATTCTATTGCTGATCTAGGCAAAGGAACTTTGGAAATAGTTTCTGATTGGATGGATAAAGACATAGAGTTAGACTGGGTTAAAGAGTTCGTAGAAGAATCTGATAGAACTTTAACTTATGCCCAAACAAGTGGAGACCCTTTTAGCGTCTGGAGGTATTGTGAAGAGAATTTTTCTAAAGGTGTAAAAATTAGACCTCAATATGCTGGCAGACCGACTGGAATGCTGTTTAGTCTTGAATCTTCTATTCACCCATTCATATCACACCCAAGCTATGCAGAATTAGCCAATAAATCTTTAGAAGAAAAAGTAAAAATAATGAGAACTCCTGAATTCAAAGAAAAAATTCTAAGCGAAGAACCTGGAGTAGATAGAAATCATATGGTTTACAGATTGATTGCCTCTTTTGATCAGCAATTTCCTATGGATCATGTTCCAGATTATGAACCACCCAGAGAATTAAGTATTGCAGGTATTGCTGAATCAGAAGGAAGGGAAGTAATGGAAGTTGCCTATGATGAGATGCTTAAGAATGATGGTAAAACATTTATCTGGGCGCCTTTTGGGCCCTACCCTAATCACAACTTAGACTTCTATAAAATGATGATTGAGTTTGAGAGCTCTGTTGCGGGTTTAAGTGACGGAGGAGCTCACTGTGGTCTTATCTGTGATGCTAGCATGCCTACATGGAATGTTGCTCACTGGAGTAAAAATAGAACAAGAGGAGAAAAAATACCTGTTGAATTCGTTGTTAACAAACAGACTAAAGCTACTGCAGAGACTTTTGGATTGCACGATAGAGGAGAAATTAAAGAAGGCCTTCTAGCTGATATCAATATCATTGATTATGACAACCTGAAAGTATTTAAGCCTGAAATGGTTCATGATCTGCCTACAGGTAGCAGAAGAATTATCCAGAAATCTTCAGGTTATAAAGCTACCATCAAAAGCGGAGTTATCACTTTTAGAGACAGTGAGGCAACTGGCGCTTTGCCCGGAAATCTAATCAGAGGTGAAAGGCTGGCAGAATCTGCGTGAAACTAAGCACTCCAGATATCTCAGATAAATACCCTGAGGCTAAAGCATTAAAGCCTATCCTTAAAAATCTAGGAGGAAGGCAATCGTTTTTTGGTCCTATTGAGACATTAAAATGCCCAGATGATAATTCTTTTGTAAAAGAACAACTCAATAGTTCTGGAGATGGAAAAATCTTAGTGGTAGATGCTAATGGTATAGACACTGTTGCTTTATTAGGCGATATGATTGCTGAAGCAGGAGTCAAAAATGGCTGGTCTGGTATTGTAATTAATGGATATATAAGAGATATAGATATCGTAAAAACTTTAGATATAGGAGTTCAAGCTTTAGGCACAGTGCCTGTAAAAAGTGAAAAAAAGAATCAAGGAACTTTAGGAGGTGAGATTTCCTTTGGAGGTCTAACCTTTAAACCTGGGAATTATATTTATGCTGACAACAATGGACTACTACTCAGCGATACCGAATTAGATCTTTCCTAAATCGATCTTAAAGCTTCTGTTATGTCTCTTCTAGCTGCGTTCCAAGCTGGAAATAAACCTCCCACGAGTCCCACAAAAAGGGCTAGAGTTAATCCTTGTTCAATAACTTCACCTGTAACCGCAAAAGCAAAGGCAGTTTGAGAAAAAGAACCACCTGCTAAAGTTGAAACTGTATATCCATTAAATAATAGATAAGAGATTCCTGCACCCAATAGACCACCTATCATGGCCAAAATTAAGGCTTCTATCATTAAAGCTGCGAGAACTGTAAGACCATCAAAGCCTAATGCTCTAAGAGTGCCAATTTCAACCAGTCTAGTTGAAACCGCACTGTACATAGTATTTAAAGCAGCAAATACAGCTCCTATTGCCATTATGTAACCAACGACAACTCCAAAGACTTTGATTAATTCTGAGCCTGAGGCTTGATCTTCAAAAAATTTATCTTCGGTAACTACACTTAGTTCTAAATTAGGATAACTTTCAATATAGATTCTTAAATCATCAAATGTTTCCTTACTTTCTAATCGTGCTATAGCACTCGACACATTTCCTTCTCTTCGAAATACACTTTGTAGGGTAGATACGTCTCCCCATATCTCAGATTCATGTACATCTCCGCCGGTACTAAATATACCAACCACTGTGCCTTCCCCGTCTCTTGCTTTTATTTTGTCACCAATTTCAACGCCTTGATATTGGTCATAAGCTCCTTTCCCAACAATAAGCTCTGCTGTGCCTGAGGTAATGTTTCTTCCCTTTATAATTTCAAATTCTGGTCTTATAGAAAAACTCATAGGAACCACTCCTCTTACCGGAAGATTTGAAGTAGATTCTGCACCTTTCTTCTTTAAGTCAATAATGGCAAAGAGCTCTCCAGCAACCATTGATTCATCTTCAAATTTCTTTATTCCTGGAGCACTAAATAAAATGTCTATTTCTTGATTTCCTATTCCACTGCTTAATTCAGACCCAGATCCATCTCTAAGAATAATTACTCTGTCGTCTTCACCTGTACTAGAAATAGTTTTCTCTAGCCCTTCTGCCATGGCCAAAAGAGAAACCATAACCGCTACAGATCCTGCTATACCAACAATAATAACTATTGAAGCACCTGATCGTTCTAGGACTGTCTTTAAATTCATGCTGGTTATAGATAATACTTGTTTAAAAAATCGCATATCAATATTTCCTTAAAGCATCTACTACATTCAAGCGCATTGCTGAATAAGCAGGTGTAAGTCCTGATAAACAAGCAGTAACAAAGGCCAGGACAAAAGCACTTATTACTATAGAAATTGAAAAATTAAGCTCTCCTGCAAATCCACCAGCTAATTCTGAGAAAACAGGAAATACAGAATAACCCACAATAAGGCCTATCGAAGCTCCGAAAAAGCAAAGCAGAACTGATTCCAATAATACAAAAAACATTATTAGATAATCTGAATAGCCTATTGATTTTAAAACACCGAGTTCTGAAGTTCTTTCTCTTACTGCCTGGCTCATTGTATTTGCCGTAAGAAGTAATATGGTGAAAAATGAAGCGGCGAGAACTGAGTTAATGATTAATCCTATGTTTCCATATTGTTCTGCAAACATACGACTAAATGCCTCTTCTGTAGAAGTCTTGGTTTCATCAGAAGAATTTGCAAAAAGCGAGTCTATCTCCTTGGCTAAGAAGTCAGCTCGGCTAGGGTCATCTATCCTAACAATAAAGTTCCCCACAAGGCCATTTTCGAAAGCCCTAGCTTCATCGAAATATTTCCATCTCATGAAAGCTTCTCCAGTTTCATTGCCACTTGGATCTGAAATAATACCTACTAAATCAAATTCCCATACAGTACCATCAGCTTTAGGCCATATATCTGGAATTATTGGAATTCTATCTCCTATCTTCCATCCAAACTTTTCAACCAGGTCTGCTCCTGCGACCATGCCCATTAAATTTGTTGAAAAAGCTCTTCTTTGATCTTCACTAATTTCCCATTCAGGATAAACATCAAAATAATTATCTGGAACAGGCCACTTAGGAAAAAAGTTCTGCCTTTCTTTATAAGTACCTCCAAACCATTGTCTCCATACAACCTTATCTACACCTTCTATGGCTTCTATCCTATTTTTATGTGACATAGGTAAGGCTTGTGTAAAAGATAAGCTTGAGACCACCACCAATCTATCATTTCCAGCAAATTCAACTTCGCTGTTAAAGGCAACCGCAACTGACCTTCCTAGAGAGAAAAGCAAAAAAGCAACTGCAATAGAAAGAATTGTTAATGAAGTACTAACTTTCTTTCTACCGAGTCCTGCTTTAATTATAGTTAAGTACTTCATCTTTAACCTTCCCTTAATGCATCAACAACTTTTAATCTAAGGGCTTGATGAGCAGGAAAAGCAGCAGCCATAAATGCTATAAGAAGACCTATAAGGCTTGCACCAAGTACAGTAGACCCTTTTAAGCTAAGAACATCACCCATTAAGCCTCCTGAAGCCACATCGAGTAGAGGTATTAATAAAAGGGTAAAAATTAAACCTGCGATAACCGCAGCAAAACAGATGGTGATAGCTTCTAAAATTACTCCAATAAAAATTGCCTTATCTTCGTAACCTAGGCACTTCAATACGCCTATATCACTTCTTCGTTCTCTAATTGATTGGGCCATGGTGTTTCCTGATACTAGTAAAATAGTGAAAAAAACAGCCATTAAAATAGCATTTATGATCAACTCTACATCTGCTATCTCACCTGCCATTTCAACGGCAATCATTGATTCAGGCCCTGACCTAGTGGCATAAGAAGAATTCATATACCTCTCATCGATAATATTGCTAATCTTGTTACTTAAAGAAACATCAGAAACTTTGGCCATTATGTAACCAACTGTTCCTTTTAGGTTTAATCTAGCTTCATCAAAACTATTCCAGTTGATAACAGCGCCCATCTCATCGCCCTTGATCTGTTTAGCAGTGTAGAACCCAACAACTTGAAAGGACCAGTCATATGATCCATTAGAATTCATAGAATCAGACTTTATAGCTAAAATATCCCCGATTTCTAATCCTCTGGTTTCAGCCATCAATTTACCAACTATAGTTGCATTAGGATTATTGATCATCTCAGTTATAGCCTTTGGATCAGCTACAAATCGGTCATACACTTCGAAAAAATTTGGACTTACAGCATAAACAACTCCATCCATCATGCTTTCAATAGAATCTGCTATTAAAAAGTCCATGATCATGACTTCTTCAACGCCTTCTATTTGTTCTATAAAAGACACATGAGAATATGGTAATTTTCCGAACATTTCGTATCTAGGCATAACCATTACGTTTTCTGCACTTAATCCATCCACTGACCCAGTGAATATTCCAGCTGCTGTATTAAGCGTTCCATATAACCAAAAAGCTATAAACATAGACATTATGGTAAGAAAGGTTCTTAGCCTTTTTCTGATTAGCCCAATCTTAATGAGGGTCCAATACATTAGTTAGTAAGTCTGCCTTTATCTAGATGAAGTGTTCTTTTTGCAAAATTAGCAGCCACAGGGTCATGAGTGACCATTAAAATGGTTTTTCCATGATCACGATTTAGAATTTGTAATAAATCAAGAATTTCCGTTGCTGTATCTCTATCTAAATCTCCTGTCGGCTCATCACACACTAAAATATCAGGATCAGAAACAAGAGCTCTTGCAATGGCTACCCTCTGTTGTTGTCCACCTGATAGTTCATTTGGCTTATGCCCACCTCTATCAGACAATCCAACTACATTTAGTGCTGTAGAGACGTGCTCTTTTCTTTTAGAAGCAGAAAGATTTGTCAGCAATAAGGGAATTTCTACGTTTTTGTTGGCCGTTAAAACAGGAAGTAAATTATAGAACTGAAAAATAAAACCTACATTGTTTGCCCTCCAACTACTTAAAGAAGAAGCTTTTAAATTCTCCAGATGCTGTCCTTTGATCACAACTTCTCCATCTGTTGGAGTGTCCAAGCCACCAATTAAGTTTAATAAAGTTGATTTACCAGAACCCGAAGGGCCCATTAAGGCTAAGAAATCTCCTTCAGGTACGCCTAGGTTTAGATCATCTAAGACCACCAGTGTCTCTCCGCCTCTTTGATAAGTCTTATTAACTCCTTTAACTTCTATTAGATTAGTCATTTTTACCTCTTAATTAACTACTACTTTTTGATTTGCTTCTAAACTTCCATCAAATTTAGCTATTACTTTATCTCCTGAAGAAATCCCCGAAGTAATTCTTGCATAATTCGCTGTTGTTTCTGCTACTTTAACTTCTACTAGTTTAACCCTTTGATTAACTACTAAAAGGATATATGAATCTCCATCTTCATTACCTACTGAAGCAAGTGGAACCATTACTCCTTCTTTTTTAATCTCGTTTTCTTTTTTCTCTATTTTTTCTAAAAAAGAGACCCGTGTTCCCATATCAGGCAGTACTCTTTCATCTTTCTCTAGTAGACCTATTCTCACTCTTACAGTAGCTTTATTTCTATCTGCAGTAGGCACTATAGCTATTACTTCTGCAGGAATATCCCATTTTGGGTAAGCGTTTAAGTTTGCAACTACTGGCTGTCCGGCCTTAACTCTATTAATGAATGATTCATTTACATCTACTTCTATTTCTAAAGAATCCATATCTACAATGGTGCATATGCCTGTTTTGGTAAATCCGCCTCCAGCTGACACAGGAGAAATCATTTCTCCTGGTTGAGCAGCTTTATAAACCACCACTCCACTAAAAGGAGCTATTATCTTCATATCTCTTACCAATTGTCGTCTAACTTCAGTTAAAGCCTCTAAACCTTTTAAAGTTGCCTCTGCGGCATCCAGAGCTGCTTGACTTGCTAATTGATCTTGAGTCAGTTCTTTTGTTCTTTCAAAAACTCTTCTGGCTTCGTCCAATTGTGAAATGGAATAATTAAGTTCTGCCACTGCTGAGCTATCATCTAATTGAGCTAAGATTTGTCCTTTTTTAACGTACATACCCTCTTCTATAAAAACCTCCATAACTTTGCCGGTAATTTTAGAAGACACTGTAGCTCTTGTTCTAGGAACGACGTACCCGGAAGCGTCTAATATACTTGCGGAGGGAGAATCAGAATTACTCAAGGACTTTACGGTGAATGTCGTAACTTCTGTAATTTCTTCTTCTTGGTTAAAAAACCAGAAAAAAGCCACAACAATAACAGCTGCTGCAGCAAGAAGAGTAAATTTATTTTTAGCCCCCTCTGAGCTAGAAGGTTCTTCAGATCTGTCTATTTTTAGATTATTTAATAGATCTTCTTTTTCTGACATTACGACTCCATATCATTAATCCAATCCTCTATAAGCTTAACCGCCTCCTTGTGGATTAAAGCTCTTCCTGATTCTGGCATCATTATACCCGGATCGGTTGACCTCATTCTATACAAAAGTATAGATTCTTCAGACTTACCAGGGACAATAGAATACTTTAGACCTCCACTTCCTCTGCCTGTAGCGACAGGGCTTTTAAATATTCCCAGATGCACATCTTTATTTTCCCTTAAATCTAAGTAAAGGCCCGTTGAATTAGCAACCCCTGTTTTAGAATGACAATGTCCACAGTTTATAGCCAAGTAAGAACGTGCTCTCGCATCTAAGGTTTGAGATTCATCTCTCCAATCGACGGTTTTTCTAAAATTTTGATCTATTTGGTCAATGTATCCCTTTGAAAGCAAGAAAGACAATTGATTAAAGGTTCCTTCCTTGTAATCTAAAGGTTTATTTAAATTAGTCGGTTTAGGGCCAATGGGAGTAATTTTGTCATTTGCAGAATGGCATTCTTTACACTGATTCACATTTGGAACTCTATATCTAACGTTCTTTTTTTGTCCTGTTAAGTCTAACCAATCTGCATAAATAGTTTTTCCTGCAATTTTAATAAAAGCTTCGGTCTGTTCTTCATTCCATGCATATGAAACTGCTTTCCATCCATCCTCTTGTCTTAAAAGAACTCTTGTTTCTAATAGTTTATTACCTAAATCTAAATTTCTTTCGTCAACAGGAAAATAGAAGGTTTTTACTAGGGCAGAACCCACAGGAAAATCATATACCCAGTCTTCCTTATAAGTGCCTGCTTTTCCATTAGGTACATATACAAATCTTTTTTTATACGAATAATCACTAAAAAGTGGAGAGATAAGTTCATAAGGAAGCAGATTCTCATGAGGAACTTGATTAGTTCCATCTGTAAAAAAACTGTAATCTGAAATCTTTCTAGGAAAGTCTTTAGCTAAGATAGCTTCTTCATTTACTGAATAAATAAAACTAGCAAAGAACAGTAATGTTATTACCAGTAAATTTTTTAAGTTCATCTATACCCTTCAATTCACAATTCCATGTTTGCTATAAATGACCATCTTCCCTGAGATCTTCGAAGGTTTTTTTAAAAGCATCTATAACCTTATCAACTATATCTGGCGTATGAGCATAGGAAATAAATGCAAGATGAATACCGGGCACAATTACATTATGGCCCAGTAAATGAAGATAAAATTCTTTTTCTAGTTTGTATAGACTATGATCAATATCTCTAGACGAATTTATGGTTTCACCACTAAAAATAAGATGCATCATTGAACCTGCATTCATCATTTGGACAGGTATATTATTAGACTTACAGAAATCATTAATTTCACTAGCTATTCTGTTCCCTTGCTCATGTAAATATGGATAGATCTCCTCTTGATTTTCCTTAAGATAATTCAAGGCAGCTATTCCTCCGGCCATTGTTAATGGATTTCCATTAAATGTTCCTCCAGCAAAGATTGTAGGAGTATCGTCAGCGCCAGAAAATGTATTCATTACAGCTTTGGATCCTGCAACAACTCCTATTGGCATACCTCCACCTGCAGCTTTTCCATAAGTTACAAGATCTGGATGAATATTGTAATATTGTTGACAGCCACCATACTCAATCCTAAAGCCTGTGATAACCTCATCAAACATCAATAAAACTTCACATTCACTACACACATCCCTTAATCCATCTAAGAATTCTTGATTATCAAGTCTAGGGTTCGAACTTTGTACAGGTTCAATCACCACTAAAGCTAAATTATCTTTGTGTTTCCTGATCAGTTCATATGCTTTGGCATCTCGGTATGGAAGCATCATCATTAAGTCTCTTGAAATTTCCTCTGGAATACCCGCTCCAAGCGTGACACTAGTTGGTTCTGAGCGGTCACTCTTTTGATGAGCTTTTACCAAAGCATAATCATGAATACCGTGATAAGAGCCATCAAATAAGGCAACTACTCTTTTCCCTGTAAAAGCTCTCGCTGCCCTAAAAGCAAACATAGTAGCTTCACTTCCAGAATTACAAAACATAACTTCATCTACACCAGAAGAAGAGTCTTTAATTAATTCTGCAAGTTCAGTCTGTTCTGCCCCAGGAATCCCATAATGCCAGCCTTTCTTAACTTGAGAAGCAAGAGCATTTTCAACAACTTTTGCTTTGTTCCCGAGTACATTAGGACCAAAGCCGCCTGTAAGATCTATATAACTATTTCCATCTAAATCTGTAAGGTATGGACCTTCAGCTGAATCTATATATATTTGGTGAGGCATTTCAACAGTTTGAACAACTTCTTGCGCCAACGAAGGATGAGCTCTATTAGACATTTCTCCTGATTTACCTGTTCTACTGATAAGTTTTTCTCTTACAGCTTGAGATTTTTTTCCTA
>CEUA01120290.1_pt1 | contig 22631 bp, 12 predicted proteins | sample 361541 | NCBI WGS metagenome assembly CEUA01 (sample SAMEA2623079, study PRJEB7988) | marine metagenome | isolation source: saline water (ENVO:00002010), including
AACTCTTCTGCTTCTGAGTTGTCGTCAGTACTTGGTTTAAACGAAGAGAATATCCATATTGTAGAACCTGGAATATCACCTAGTTTTCATTCATCGCCTAAAAAAGCTGAAGACCCTCTTGTCGTTGTGGCTGGACGACTCTCCCCTTATAAGCAAATAAAAAGTGTAATTAATGCAGTTAAAAATATCAGAACGAAGGTTCCGAATGTCAGACTTGAAATAATTGGTGAAGGACCCGACGAGGTCAACATTCGTTCTGTCATATCTACTCTGGAGGACTCCAATTGGATTTCTCTAAAAGGACACGTCTCAGAAACCGATCTGATTGACGCTTATCAAAGAGCATGGGTCGTTACTAGCCATTCTGTAAGTGAAGGCTGGGGAATGACACTAACAGAAGCTGCACGGTGTGGTACTGCCAGTGTTGCTTCAAATATTCCCGGGCATCGTGACGCTATTTCAGAGGGAGTATCTGGTTTCTTATTTGACAATGACGAGCAATATCAAAGCAAACTACTCTCTCTTCTCTCGTCGCGTAGTAACGCAATAAAGCTTGGCGAATCTGCGCATAACTGGTCCTCACGTTTCACATGGGAAAAAGCTGCAACAGAGTCATTTCGCGTACTCGCTTCCACAAAGCCGCACAATGTCTAACAAAATTAAACTCTTTTTACGTGACCGCATACAAGTAAGCATGATGGTCCTTATTTCATATATACCGTTGTTTTTTAACGACCCAGGTCGTGTTGCAGCGGACACAAAAGCATATTTGTACTTGGATCCGTTTCGCCTTCTTGAACGGGCCGCTTACATGTGGCAACCAGAATTGGCTTTTGGGACAGTTACTCATCAAAACATCGGTTACCTCTGGCCTATAGGACCTTTTTTCGCTATTGGAGACCTACTATCAATTCCTGATTGGGTAGTTCAGCGTTTATGGCTCGGCTCGATCATTCTCGCCGCTGGTCTTGGTATTCGCTGGTTTCTTAAAACCCTTAAATGGAAGGGTGGTGCGATACTCGTAGCTTCACTCTGCTACATGCTTAGTCCTTACCTACTCAATTACATAGATCGGCATTCCGTAATACTTCTCCCGTGGGCAGGTCTACCTTGGTTGATGGCGCTGACAGTTCGTTCATTACGGACCCCCGGATGGAGACACCCTGCTCTTTTCGGGTTAGTCACGCTAACAATAGGTGGTGTCAACGCCAGTTCTCTGCTTCTCGTTGGTCTTGGTCCATTCATTTGGCTTCTTTGGTCCGCCTTAGATAAATCTGCCACCTGGGAGGAAGTTAGAAAAACAAGTTTAAAAATTGGAACTGCTTTTATAGCGACAGGCATTTGGTGGATGATTGGACTCTCAGTTCAAGCCAAATACGGTCTCCCTACGCTTCGTTTAACCGAAAATTATCGTGTTGTCTCAGACGCTGCTACCGCACCGGAGCTTTTTCGTGGTCTTGGCTATTGGTATTTCTATGGTCAAGGCCGAGTCGGTGCTTGGATAGAACCATCTACCCTTTACACCCGTTGGGCGCTACCTTTGTCGTTTGCTCTACCTTTGCTAGCTCTACTTATTTCTGCTTTTGTAAAGTTCCGATATCGCGGTCATTTACTTGCTTTAATGTTCATTTCTCTGCTTATCGCAATCGGCTCCCACCCCTACGATTCCCCATCACTGCTGGGACGGATATTTCGCGAATGGACCTTAAGCGATTCTGGTCTAGCTCTTAGAAGCACACCCAGAGTTTTGCCACTCTTCTTGCTTTCCATTGCGCTTTTTCTTGGTGCTGGGATAGCAGCGTTGAGTGCATTTAAACCTCGATTGGAGCACTTTTCAACCATTCTCATTTCACTCTTAATTATTGGAAATCTTTCACCACTATGGATGGGAAACATATTAGGGGAAACAGTACAAAGACCTGAAGAAATTCCAGAATACTGGGAGCAAACTGCTGGTTATTTAGATTCCAAAAACCCATCCACTCGTGTTCTTGAAATTCCTGGAGCTGATTTCTCCGCCTATAGATGGGGTAATTCTGGTGACCCGCTTCTTCCAGGCTTAATGGATCGCCCTTACGCGTCGCGTGAGCTTATACCTCTCGGGACTGGACCATCGGCTGAGCTGCTCGTAGCTTTTGATCGTGAAATACAGGAAGGCAGGTTTGATGTGAATTCACTAGCTCCGATGTCTCAACTTATGAATGTGGGTGATGTTGTAGTTCGCTCTGATTTACAATTTGAACGTTTTAGAACTCCACGTCCAAAGGAACTTTGGAATACTTTGCTTGACGCTCCAGATTTTTTATCTCCTGTGGAATTTGGTGAACGTATCGAAAATATTGCGGGTCCTGAACGACCAATGCTCGACGAACACACCCTCGCTATTCCTAACTCTTATGAAACACCGCCGCCGTCAGCAGTATTTGAATTAGAGAACCCTACGAAAATTATTCATCTTGCTGATCCATCCCGGCCGATAATTATCTCCGGAGATGCTGAAGGTGTAATTCATTCCGCTTCAGAGGGATTACTGGAAGTGGAGCGTCCAGTCATAATGAGTGCTAGTTACAGCGAATCCCCCGAAGACTTAAGATCGATGGTTTCTTCACAGAGCCGGATCGTAATAACCGACACCAATCGTAAGGCGGGGCAACGTTGGGGAACAATTAGAGAGACTAAGGGATACACAGAGCGTATTGATGAGGAACCTATTCGCTCTGATTTATCGGACCACCGATTAAACTCTTTAGGTTCCCATCCTTCCAGTATGAGTTTTTCCAAGCAGGAAAAAATTCAAGTAACTGCTTCCTCTTATGGAAATCCCGTTACTTTCACCGCAGGTGATAGACCATTCCATGCGATCGATGCCTTTCCTGAAACAGCATGGACAGTCGGCGCTTTCAATAAAGTAATTGGCGAAGAGTTACGTTTATCTTTCGGTAAACAAATTCCTGTCGACAAAATTAGATTCGCTCAAGTTAACGGAATAGGTCAGAATCGGTGGATAACTAAAGTCAGAGTTCACTTTGACGATTACAACTTTGATGTTGAGCTGGATTTACTTTCGCGGAGCGAACCAGGGCAGATTATCGAATTCGAACCCCTACTCTCCTCATCAGTACGTTTAGAGATCTTGGAAACTGACATTGGAAAACTTGACTATTACGCGGGTGTGACTGGCGTTGGTTTCTCCACAATTCAAATTAATAACATTTCCCCGCAAGAGACGATCCAAATGCCAACTGACATCGTCAACATTCTTGAAGAAGACATTGGATCAGAATTTATTATTTTAGCTTCTCGCGAAAGGTCAGATCCTCTGGACCCCATTCGTTCCGACCCTGAAGAAATGATCGCCAGATCTTTTACAATTCCCTGGGAACGAGATTTCTATTTAAACGGAGATGTTCGCTTTTCAACTGACACAGATTCCTCTACTATCGACGAACTCTTGGGGATAGGTAAAGTTTCTCTTACAGCCTCTACTTCATTATCAGGCGATCTTAATTCTTCACCACGATCGGCATTCGATTCAAACCTCGACACAGCATGGAGGACTGGAATTGGAAATCCAATAGACAGTTTCCTTATATACGAAACTGAAGAAGAGCAAAATTATGACAATATTTCTATTACTTATATAACAGACGGAAATCATTCAGTTCCCCGACGAATCACTCTATACGCCGATGACATAGCTCTATCTTCTGTTTCCACACCCGGGAAAATATTAGGAGAGACAAGTAAAATGGAGACTGTCACTTTCGAAAACGCTCCTTTTCAGGCCAAGAGAATTTCTTTGAATTTCGATGAGGTAGCAAATAGGACGACTATGGATTGGTATTCCGGTTTACCTCAGATAATGCCACTAGGTGTATTAGAAGTATCTGGCGTCCCAACCGATACTCAAGTAGCAGATTACTTTGATTCTGGTTGTCGAGCAGATCTATTGACTATCAACAACTCTCCTATCGATGTCAGAATAAGTGGCACATTTTCTGATGCTTTAACACTGGAAACTTGTGAAGGTTCTCTTCTAAGCCTCAAAGTCGGAGAACAAACTTTACGAGCGGTACCTGGGTTTTTAACTGGTTTTGATATCGACAGAATCTTATTAACTTCAAATCCTTCTAAGGCTGAAAAAGGCACTGTAAGAGAGCTTCCGAAAATTTTAACTAGTAAAAGCTCTCGCACGAAAGTTACTCTTTCGATTTCAGCCGCTGAGGATCCTTTTTGGCTTATTCTCGGTCAAAGTTTCAGCGATGGTTGGGTTTTAAACGGGATCGATAACGCAACTGCTAAATCACCGGCATTAGTAAATGCTTTTGCTAACGGCTGGCTAATAGAACCTCCACAAGGTGAGGAGATGGATATCACGCTTTCTTGGAAGCCACAGAACACAGTGTGGCTAGGTCTTATTGTTTCGACATTGTCAGTGTTTATTTTCGTAGCCTTGGCTGTTCGTTCATTACCCGACCGTACTAAAACTGCTTCCGAGCCGCGATTTAGACATACTTTAAATAACCGTCGAGGAAAAAATAAACTATCTACTGCCACGATTTTCACTTTCTTCGTCTTTGTTTTCAGCCTTTTAAACCTGCCCAATTCACTTTTACTTTCGCTTCTTATTGCCTTCCTATTCTTTATGACAGTCAGATCACTCCTACCGGACTACATACTTCTATTTTCATCTTTTTTATTTATGAGCATGTCAGCAATTTTGATTCTTATTGATCAAATTCGAGAGAGATACCCTCGCGATTTCGTATGGCCATTATTTTTTGAACGTTTTCACATTCTGGGTGTAATTGCAGTTCTTTTTATTACTGCAGCTGCTATTTACGAATTGTTAAACAGCCGCTATGAAGCACGCGTGGAAGAGTAAAGTTCTGTTATGGATGTTCCTCCTGTAGTTTTCGTACACGGTTTTGGAACATCTCATAACGCAACTTGGGTGACTAACGGTTGGACAGCACTTTTGGAAGACGCTGGTCGCGAGGTCATCGGAATAGACATGCTCGGTCACGGTTCGGCAGAAAAACCAACTAATCCAGATGCGTATGAAGATCTAGAACAAAATGTTCTTGATCAATTCCCCGATTCTCCTGTTGACGCCATTGGCTTCTCAATGGGCGCAGCAGTTCTTTTGCATTTGGCTTCCGGTGCTTCCAACAGATTTAACCGGCTCGTAGTTTCAGGAGTTGGTAAAAATTTATTTGAAAGAGATCAAAACTTTCGCGATTCTATAGCTGATGCTGTAGAGACTGGATCTGCCGATAACCCTGAACTGAGATACTTTGCACAGTTGCCAGAAGCTCCCGATGCGAATCGTTCAGCTTTAGCTGCTTTCATCAGGCGAAAGAACCCTCCTGCATTTACACCTGAATCTCTTTCTAATTTAAGCACTCCAACGTTAGTTGTCGTTGGTGAAAATGATTTCGTATTTCCACCTGATCAACTAGTAGATGCTTTACCGAACGTGAAACTAGTAACGCTTCCAGGGGTTGATCATTTTGCTACGCCAAAAAACTTTGGCTTCATTGATGCAGCTTTGGATTTTTTAGACGCCCAGCCCTTTTAATTTAAAGGCGTCTCTTTTGCTGAAACGGAAATAGGAAGTTCTGTACTCCCCATGAGAAATTCATCTACTGAAGACGCGCAGCTTCTCCCTTCAGCTATTGCCCAAACTATTAATGATTGACCTCGACCCATATCTCCACAAGTAAAGACACTTTCGATCGATGTTTCGTACGTTTCGGATCTGTCTACATTCCCTCGTTCATCCAGTGCAACTCCAAGTTGTTCAAGAATTGGTGAAGTTTCGGGTCCGGTAAATCCAAGAGCTAAGAGAACAAGATCCGCTTCGATTTCTTCTTCAGAGTTTTCAATTTCCTTGAAAGAAATTTTTCCGTTCTCAAATACTTGTTCAACTTTGTGAGTTTTAAGACATTTAACTTTTCCATTTTCACCTAAAAATTCTGAAGTATTAATAGCAAATATTCTTTTACCGCCTTCTTCATGTGCAGATGAGACTCTGTATATCAAAGGCCAAGTAGGCCATGGATTTGAATCTGAACGGTCTTCTGGCGGTCGAGGCATTATTTCAAATTGATTTACTACCTCTGCCCCTTGACGAAGTGCTGTTCCAAGACAATCAGCACCCGTGTCTCCGCCACCGATGATCACAACCTTTTTACCTTCAGCTGAAATCACTTCAGCATTCCTGTCGCCCTCTTGGATACGATTTGATTGAGGGAGGTACTCCATTGCTTGATGGATGCCTTCTAGCTCTCGTCCCGGTATTGGGAGGTCACGCCACTGAGTAGCTCCTCCAGCTAAAACAACCGCATCAAATCCTTCCATTAATTCTTCAGCCGTGATATCTAAACCAATTTCAGTATTTGCACGAAATTCTGTCCCCTCAACTTCCATTTGCGCTAATCGTCGGTCAAGATGCCTTTTCTCAAGTTTGAACTCTGGTATTCCATATCTTAAAAGTCCACCTATCCGGTCTGCTTTTTCAAAAACGACTACCTCATGCCCTACACGAGTTAGCTGTTGAGCGGCTGCTAAACCAGCAGGGCCAGAGCCAACTACAGCAATTCTTTTTCCAGTTTGCAGTTGTGGGATTACTGGTTTCACCCAACCCATTTCCCACGCGTGGTCTATTATTGATACTTCAACTTGCTTAATCGTTACGGGTGGTTCGTTAATTCCAAGAACACATGATCCCTCGCAAGGCGCCGGACATAGTCTTCCTGTGAATTCTGGAAAATTGTTAGTTGCGTGAAGCCGATGACTTGCTTCCTCCCATTGATCTCTGTAAACAAGGTCATTCCATTCAGGGATTAAATTTCCAAGCGGGCAACCACTATTACAAAATGGTATGCCGCAATCCATGCAACGACTTGCTTGTACTTGTAGCCGTTCATTAGGGAACTCTTCGTATACTTCATTCCAGTCTTTTAGCCGCACCGAGACGGGACGTCTTTCGGGAACTTCACGGTCGTGTTCTAAAAACCCTCTAGCGTCGCCCATCTCGTTACTTCCTCGAAGCAGCCATAACTGCTTCCGTTTCATCTCTACCTGAAATTTTTGCAGCTTCTGCGGCTTCCAGTACACGCTTGTAATCAACTGGAACTACCTTTACAAAGTGTTTAGCTGAATTTTCCCAATCTTTTAGAATTTTTTCGCCTAGAACAGACTTAGTCTCTTCTACGTGACGAGTTATAAGACCTTCAAGCCACTTTGAGTCGTCTTCGTCGCCTTTTTCGAGTATTACCATTTCTGGATTAACTCTTGGATGAAATTGATTCTCCGGGTCGTACACAAATGCGATACCTCCCGACATTCCGGCCGCAAAATTTCTGCCTGTTTCACCTAAAACAACTACACGCCCTCCAGTCATATATTCGCATCCGTGATCCCCTATCCCTTCAGCTACTGCGATCGCGCCTGAGTTCCTTACGCAAAACCTTTCTCCCACTCTTCCACTAAAAAATGCTTCCCCCGCTGTAGCACCGTACAGAAGCACATTTCCCGCGATCACCTGTTCACTTGCATTAAAAGGTGCGTTTTCGTGCGGTCGTACGTATATTTTTCCACCTGAAAGACCTTTACCCACATAATCATTTGCATCGCCTTCTAATCGAAGAGTTATACCTGAAGGAATGAATGCACCAAAACTGTTACCTGCTGAACCAGTGATATTCACAGAGATGCTTTCATCGGGTAAACCAGCTCCTCCGTGACGTTTAGTTAATTCGTATCCCAAAAGTGTTCCAACAGAACGATCAGTGTTATTAACTAATGAGTTGATAACAGTCGACTCACCACCGTCCAAGCAAGCCATTGATTTTTCAATAAGTTCACGATCTAATACCTCTTCTAACCCGTGCTCCTGAAAGGTAGTTTGCCGCCTGTCTGTGTCAGCAGGTAAAGGAGGAGCGTAAAGGATTGGTGACAGATCCAATCCGTCAGCTTTCCAATGCGTAACCGCGTCTTCAGTGTCGAGAAATTCGACTTGGCCGATAGCTTCTTCAAGGCTTCTGAAACCAAGTTCGGCTAAAAATTCTCTTACTTCTTCTGCTATGAATTCAAAAAAATTGACAACGAATTCAGGTTTGCCTGTGAACTTTTTTCTTAATTCCGGGTTTTGTGTAGCAACACCAACAGGGCATGTGTCTAGATGGCAGGCTCGCATCATTATGCAACCCATAACAACTAATGGGGCTGTTGCGAAACCAAATTCATCAGCTCCGAGTAGAGCCGCCACCACAACATCTCGTCCGGTTTTAAGCTGACCATCTACTTGAACAACAATTCTGTCTCGTAATCCATTAAGAAGTAGCGTTTGTTGAGTTTCCGCTAATCCAAGTTCCCATGGAGCACCCGCATGTTTTATTGATGTCAGAGGTGACGCTCCTGTTCCGCCATCATGTCCAGATATCAAAACAACATCTGCATGACCTTTTGATACACCCGCTGCAACTGTACCTACACCAACTTCTGCTACTAGCTTCACATGAACACGTGCTTCAGGATTTGCATTTTTCAGGTCGTAGATAAGTTGAGCTAAGTCTTCAATTGAATAAATATCGTGATGAGGGGGCGGCGATATTAACCCAACTCCAGGGGTAGAGTGACGTGTTTTTGCTATCCACGGGTAGACCTTATGACCTGGAAGCTGCCCCCCTTCTCCAGGTTTCGCTCCCTGTGCCATTTTTATCTGAAGATCGTCGCTGTTTACTAGGTATTCACTTGTGACACCAAATCTTCCGGAAGCTACTTGCTTTATTGCAGATCGGCGGAGGTCTCCGTTCTCATCAGCTGTAAAACGGTCTGAATCCTCCCCACCCTCACCGGTATTCGATTTTCCCCCAATTCTGTTCATAGCGATCGCCAAAGTTTCATGCGCCTCCCCGGAAATGGAGCCGTAAGACATCGCTCCAGTAGCGAAGCGTTTAACAATTTCAGAAACTGGTTCCACTTCATCAAGAGGGATGGGATTTTTTTGAGAATCCTTGAATTTAAATAGTCCACGTAAAGTGGCTAGTTCTTCAGATTGAGAGTCCACCATTTTCGTATACTCGCGAAAAATGTCATATCTGCCTTCTTTTGTGGCATGTTGCAGTTTGAACACAGTCTCTGGGTTAAATAAATGTATTTCGCCTTCACGTCGCCACTGATACTCGCCTCCGGGTTTCAAAGTTCGGTGAATGTTTGCACCAGGATTATTCGGGAATGCCACTTGATGATTACGTTTAACTTCTTCAGCTATTACTCCAAAACCAACCCCACCCAATCGACTCACCGTTCCGCTGAAACATTCGCTGATTATTTCATGACCTAATCCAATTGCTTCAAAAATTTGTGCACCTGAGTAAGACGCGACCGTCGAGATTCCCATCTTCGACATTATTTTTAAAATCCCTTTTTCAACAGCTTTTATGTAACGTCTTCTTGCGTCGTTAGAAGTCAATTCTGTGCTAAGACCATGCTTCTCTTTTTCAATAAGAGAATCAATTGTTTCATACACCGTGTATGGACAGACTGCGGATGCGCCATAGCCGAGCAGAGCAGCAATATGGTGAACTTCTCGTGCGTCACCGCTTTCAACAATAATTCCGGTCGAGCTTCTTGTTTTCTCATTTATCAAGTGATGATGAACGGCCCCCACGGCGAGAAGAGAGGGAATTGGAGCCATCGTTTTGGAAATTAAACGATCAGAAATAATTAGGATATTCGCACCATTCACAACAGCTTCAGAGGCAAGCTCTCTTACGTTATCCAAAGCACTTTTTAGACCTTTTTCATTTTCTTCCACTTCATAAATTGCATCTATTCGGAATGCTTTAAAATCCTCAAACTTTGCACTCTCTTTTGCCATTTCAATCTTGTGCAATTCTGCTTCAGTGAGTACAGGACTTGGTAAAAACATTTTCTTACATGACTCTTCATCTGGTAGCAATAAATTTTTGTCTGAACCTATATTCACACCCACAGCAGTAATGAGTTCTTCGCGGATCCCATCTAGAGGAGGATTAGTGACTTGAGCAAAAAGCTGTTGAAAATAGTCATAAAGATTCCTGGATCGCTTAGACAATGCAGCAATTGGCGCATCGTTACCCATAGATCCGATTGCTTCCTTCTCATCACGGACCATAGGGGCGATAAGAAGTTTAATTTCTTCATGTGTGTACCCGAATACTTGTTGTTTTTCTAAAAGAGATAAAGAACTTTCTTTATTAAAAGGAACTTCTTGAAGATCACGTAGATGCACAAAATTATCTGATAGCCAGTTCGAATAAGGCTTTCCTGATTCTAGATTTTCTTTTATCTCCCCGTCTCGAACAATCCGTCCTTTTTCTGTGTCAATTAGAAACATCCGCCCAGGTTGAAGCCTTCCTTTTTCAACAATATTTTCAGGTGCTATTTCAAGAACTCCAACTTCGCTTGCCATAACAACCAAATCATCACTAGTTACCCAATATCTGCTCGGACGTAATCCATTACGATCTAAAACAGCACCAATTAACGTTCCGTCTGTAAATGCAATTGAAGCAGGGCCATCCCAAGGCTCCATTAAGGTTGAATGGTATTGATAAAAGGCTCGCCTTTGCGAGGACATATCTTCGTGATTTTCCCATGGTTCTGGGATCATCATCAGAACTGCCTCTGGCAAGGAATAGCCACCCATCACTAGTAGTTCAAGAACTTCATCGAAGCTTGCCGTGTCGCTCGCTCCGGAGGTGCAAATTGGAAACAGACGGTCCAATTCACCTGAAATTAAATCCGTTTCGAGAAGAGATTCTCTAGATTTCATCCAGTTTCTATTACCTTGAACGGTATTTATCTCTCCGTTATGGGCTATAAACCTATACGGGTGAGCTAGTGGCCAAGATGGAAAAGTATTAGTAGAAAATCTTGAATGCACCAAAACCATTGCACTTTCAGTCCGTTCGTCATGCAGATCGGTAAAAAAATTTCCTAACTGGGGAGTGGTCAGCATCCCTTTATAGACAATTGTCCTTGAGGAAAGGGAAGGAAAGTAAACACCCATTTGTTCACTAGTGGAAGACCCCATACCGGATGACGCTTCGACAGCATCATACTGTTCATAAATTTCACGTTCGGCACGTTTTCTAAAAGGGAATACTTTCCTGTCTAGATCCAACCCAGACAGTGAAGAATCATTTTTTGCTTTAATGAAAATTTGCTTCATCAACGGCATCGCATCCTTCGCGGACTTGCCTATATCCGAAGGGTCGATAGGAAGTTCACGCCATCCGATAATTTCCAAACTTTCTTCTTCGGCAAGTTTTTCCAGCTGTTGTATTGCACTATTCGCCTTGTTCACATCATCCGAAAGGAAAGCTATTCCTGTTGCGTATTGATTTTTGGGCGGTAAATCGAAAGGGAGAATATCTCTATATAGTTTGTCGGGAATCTGCATCAGTATCCCCGCTCCATCTCCAGTGTTTTTTTCAGCGCCTATTGCACCTCTGTGTTGGAGTGTGCACAGGGCGCCAATACCCATCTGAACGATTTCATGACTGGCTTCTCCACGTAAATTACAGACAAAGTTAACGCCGCATGAATCGTGTTCGAATCTAGGATCATAAAGGCCTTGAGCTGACGGTATTCTGTCGCCTTTTAAATTTTTCGAGTATTTTTCGCTCATAGCCAATCCATTTATTGAATAAATGAATCCCCTGAGCGTCGTTGATCTGGGCAATTCAACTGTTTACAATTTTAGTGCTTAAAAACAGGTAAGCAGCATTACACGTTTATTTTTTCGATTTTATCATTTTTACGGATGCCCTGTAAGGCAGTACGAACATCAACAACATTGGAAATATTTCAAGACGACCTATCAACATAAATATTAAAAGGACTAACCTTCCAGGTGCTGAAAAGCCGTCAACAAAAGAAGAAGTGGGACCGACTTCTCCTAATGCTGGCCCCATATTTCCTAAAGCGCTAAAAGTTCCACTTAGCGATGTGATCAAATCACTTCCTAGAGCAGTCAATATGAAAGTTCCGATTACCACGAGCATCCCGTAAACGACTACAAATCCTGCAATACGTTCCACTAAAGAATCATTAATAGTTCTGTTACCCATACGTGCCTGAATAAGTGCTCGAGGTCTCCTCATCGACCTTAAGGTACGATACGCGTGGGCAAGGCCAATTCGGAATCGCATTATTTTAACTCCGCCAGAAGTGGAACCAGAACAGCCGCCAAGCACAATAAAGAAAAGAAGCAAAAGTTGTGTTGATCCAGGCCAAGAAGCAAAATCACCCACCTCCCCACTTCCCAGAGCATTTCCGTATCCACCGCTTGTCGCTAAAGTAACGACATTAAACGAAGCGTTTCGAAGTGAACTCCCAAACGAGAAACCTTCACCATTTAAAAGCAATGCGATTATAAGAACACCTAAAACTATGACTCCTATAAAAGACTTGAACTCGGGGTCAGAAACATAATCAAATCTTTTCTTTTCTATTAACCGGGCATGCAGAGTAAAGTTTGTTGCCGCTATTAAGAACCCAACCATTGCAACCATCTCTATTGTTATGCTGTTCCAGTACCCAAGCGAAGCATCTTTCGTTGAAAAACCCCCCGTTGAAGCTGTGGTAAGTCCATGAGCTACCGCATCAAAAGGCCTCATTCCAAAAACGAAAAATCCTAGAGTAATCAATACAGTAAGCGAGGCGTAGATGTACCAAAACTTTTTTGCTGTCTGCACGACTCTTGGTGCTATTCTCTCCACACCTGCTCCGGGAGCTTCAGCGTCAATAAGACCTAATCCACTTGCGCGAAGTGACGGTAAAACAGAAACTACGAGAACTACAATTCCCATTCCACCCATCCACTGAGTTAGTTGTCTATATAGAAGTATTCCTGAGCTTTGGGATTGAATTGGATTATGAACACCAAACACAGTTGATCCGGTTGCCGTAAAACCAGAAACAGATTCAAAAAGCGAGTCAACGAACACCTCAGGGAGTCCAATTCCGGCTCTACTAAAAGTTCCGGCAAGCAAATAAGGAATGGTTCCCAACAACGAAACTACTAGCCATGTGGTTCCAACTGCGGTAAAAATAGAAGCCTGATCTGTGGCACCTAATTTACTGGACTTAAATAATACTGATCCCACACATACAAGAATTAGAGTCGCTAAAAGAAGTTGAAAAAAATCGACACGATTGTCAAAAATAGAAACAAGGGTGCTCAATCCCACCCCAACAGCAACAAAAATGACTGCAATTCCTGTCATGTGCATACTGGTGCTTACGATTTTTTGATTTTCTATTTTCATTAGTTCTTACTTCTAATTGCATGCAAAATTCTTCTACGCGGTCTAAGAAAATTTCTCGACTCTGAAAAGACATAACCAAAACTTATTAGAACAGGCAGTAAATAGAGTCGCCCTGAAAGCATTGCCGGCACTAAAGCCAGTCTCTCACCCATCGAGAATGACGAAACTGTAGTTATCAACCCATCAGCGTTCCTTATAGGTCCCGCAGTCGTCAGTGCGTTTATAGAGGATGAAAGTGCCTCATACACACCCACACCTGAAATCGTTAAAACTGTCGCTGTAAGAAAAATTATCGAAGTAAATATGAATTGAAACACGACAACTTGTCTAACTCGGTCTTCTGCAATGCTTTCACCACCCACCTTGATTTTTACAACAGCACGGGGATGCAGTTGACGGATCATTTCGCGAACCGATACGGAGAGAAGTATTCGTAGTCTATGAATCTGAAATCCCCCACCGCTAGATAAAGACATCGGTCCCACTGTCACGAGCAACAACAAAAGGAAACCCGCTGATATTGTCCAAGTGTCAAATGGGGATATATGAAATCCGGTCGTTGAAATTGATGAGACAGCGATAAAAAACGCCTTACTTATCGAAGAAGCATTACCATTATCAGCCCATAAGAACAGTAAAAATGTAGCTCCTATTATTAGCGCTAGGTAAGTAATCAGTTCACTTGACCGAAGCAACGAGTTTACTTTTCCGGTTGCTAGTCTCCAAATGATTACAACACTTGTACCTGTTGTAATCATTCCTGCAATTAAAATCAACTGAACGGAAGAATCTTCGAATACAGCCGTGTTCCTCACGAATCCACCTGTAGATATTGCGCTAAGCGCAATTAGAAGTGAATCAAAAAAATCTAATTCAGTTACCAATAGGCTGAAAGTGAGTACCAAAGTCGAAACTAGATAAATAAGAAAAATGCTCTTCACAGCTTTTTTCTTTTCTGGAAACACCTCCTGAGTGGTAATACGTCCAGGAGTTCCAACGCCAGAATTATCCTGAGAAATAGGTATCAGCATTACTGCAGTCAAAAGTGCAGTAAAACTACCTAATAGCTGTGATGAGGTCCTGTAAAAAATAATCCCTCTTCCAGACATCTCAAAATCAATGACCGTTAATGAAGTGGTTGTAAACGCAGCTGCAGATTCGAAAAATGCATCACCGAAGTTAACTTTTTCAATCAACAGTGAATACAAAAGTGTGGAACACAAGATACAAAACAAAAAGCCTGAAGTAACCTCAAGAAAAATTTCTGATCTCTTTAATTTCTTCCCTGAAATGTATCGCGCTAAGTAAGCACAAATCACAGTTGCCAAAGTTCCAAAAATCAGAAAAAAAGCTGTGTCACCCCCAGAGTCAGTAAGATCTACCAACCCAGACAAAACCGCCAATAATCCGGCTGCAGAGATACCAAAAAGCATTCCTCTCGATACGGCAATCCAAATAGGAGAGTTTATATAACTAACGCTTTGTGAATTACCTCGTGTCGAGAAAAGAGAAAAAATCACACGAAAAGAGCTGTCAATTTCTCGACAGATTCTGGTTTAGCTATAGCAATTACATGATCATTAGCTCTGAAAGTACTATGACCTCTAGCAATCTGTGCTTTACCATCACGCACAATCGCACCAATTAAAGCACCCTTCGTTAATTGCATATCTCCTATAGACCTATCAACACATGGACTTTCATCAGAAACAGCAAATTCTAAAATTTCTACGTCTCCATGTAGAAACGTTTCTACCGCTGCAACACTTTCCACATCGCCCCTAACAAATCGCAAAACACTATTTGCAGTTGCCGTTCGTGGACTAAGAGCTGTATCTACCTGGTTCGTTTCTAACAGATCTAACAATTTGAGTCTGTGGACCACTGCAATAGTTTCGATCCCATCGTCGCCGTTGGTTTTCTTTGATTGAGCAGACACTGACTTTGCATACAAACAGGCCAACACGTTTGCATCATCTTCACCTGTAAGTGCTATGACAAGATCCTGGCGAGCAACATCGGCTTCTTCAAGCATTTCGACGTCAGTAACATCACCTTCGTAAATCAACGCCTTAGCCAAATTTTCACTTAATTCAAGTGCTCTTTCATGCTTTTTCTCAATGATCGCAACATCAACACCCCTGTATAAAAGCGATTCAGCAATCATCTCAGCTGTTCTGCCTCCACCCAGCAGAAGGGCCCTTCTAGGAACATCTCTTGCAATTCCCAATCTGTTTGTTACATCATGAAGTGCTCTACTTTTACATATAACTCTAAGTAAATCTCCCTCTTTGAGGATCTCGTCTTGACGCGGGACAATAGTTACCTCTTCGGAATCATCGCTCTCAACTTTTCTAGTAATAGTCCCAACAATGAAATCCCAATCAGGGTCGAGTTCTCTTCCGAGAGCATGCAACGAAACCCCCACTAGAGGAGCATGTGCCGGCAACCTTGCTCCAATTATTACAACTTCCTCGTTAGCCATTCTCGAAAGATCCATTGCGCCGGGATATTCCATAAGTCTTAGAACAGAATCAGCTACTTCTTGATCAGGATCTATTACCAAATGGTCATCGAATTTTTCAAATAACGCACTGACTTCTTTACTCCGAAGCTTTCGCGATTCAACTCGTACGATCGTTTTACCCACTCCTGCCTGACGTGCAAGTAAAGCAGAAAAAAGATTTATTTCATCTTTATTTGTTGCTGCTACAAGGAGGTCCGTATCTGCAATGCCGGCTTTTTTCAAAACACCTGAGTCGGTTCCGCTGCCATTAATGGCAAGTACATCCAATTCCGCATCTATTTGTCTATACCTCTCTGGATCTAACTCTATGAGTGCAATGTCGTGCTCTTGTCGACTGAGGCGATCAGCTATATAAGTTCCGACTTCTCCGGCTCCAACAACAATTATTCTCATCGTTTAATACTCCCCCAAAGAAACCCGTGAATGCGACATTTCACTAAAAAATACTTGGCTGTCAGTAACCAAAATATCTAATGGAACATCCCAAGAATTTATCTCCAACTTTTTAACAATTTGAAAATCATACGCAAGGCCAACTAATGGTGGTCGTATGGAAATTCGATCCGAAGCAAAAGTTTTGTCGTAATACCCGGCACCGTGACCGAGACGATTACCTGCAGGGTCTGCCGCCACTAAAGGTACAAAAACTAAGTCAATCTCTGAAATTTTTTCAACAGTCCCAGTTACTGGTTCAAGAATTCCAAACCTTCCTTTTCTTAAATCTCCATGCGGTTCCATAAATTCCAATAGTCCATTCTCTTGCACAACCGGAAGTAGAAATTTTTTATCAGCACACGGCTCAAGAAAAGAAGGATTAATTTCTCCGTTACAAGCCGCATATGTGGCAATTTTTTTTGCACTTTTAAATATGTCAAGCTGTCTAACTGCTTCGCATATTTCTACTGAGGCTTCATTTACCTCAGCAGAAGGCAGAGATTTGCGAATATCTAGCATCTTTTGACGAAGATCCCGTCTTTCCATACTTTAAGCGTTGCCGATCTTTCATATTTACGCCACTTTTTTGATGATTTACTAATTTAAATATGACACGGAGGTTGGAACCCCGCATCACACTTAATACCGTCGTTTTGGCTACTATTAGCCATACTGTTCAGCCGTTTCGGTTGTCCACAAATACTCGTCAAATAGAACCAATGAGGAGACAACCCCTTGGAAGCCATACCATATCTAGCACTTTCATCTGCACTACTAGCTTTACTTCTAGCTGGCTATTTTTACACAAATGTAAAAGCAGCTTCGCCGGGAAATGAGCGCATGATCTTTCTAATGACTGAGATCGAGAAAGGTGCACGGGCTTTCTTACGTCAAGAATATTCCTGGGTGTCTATTTTCGTAGCAGTAATGGCAATTCTTATAGGGATACTTATTGCCCCAGTAGCCTCACTGACTTACATTATTGGCGCAGTACTATCTGCGACTGCAGGATATGCCGGAATGACTGTAGCAACGATGGCAAACGCTCGGACAGCAAATGCCGCCCAAGATGGCCCGGGTAAAGCCCTACCAATAGCTTTCCGTGGTGGAGCCGTCATGGGATTTTCTGTAGCTGGTCTTGCTCTCGGTGGTTTAGCACTTGTATACATTCTTTTCGTTTTAGTAGCCGAAGTTAATGATGCTTTTGAGGTAGTTACTGCCTATGGGCTTGGGGCTTCATCTATTGCCCTATTTTCGCGTGTAGGTGGAGGCATTTACACTAAAGCAGCTGACGTTGGAGCTGACTTAGTTGGAAAAGTCGAAGCAGGGATTCCAGAGGATGATCCAAGAAATCCTGCAACGATCGCAGACAACGTCGGTGACAATGTAGGTGATGTAGCTGGAATGGGAGCTGACCTTTTCGAAAGCTACGCGGGTTCAATAATTGCACCTATATCTCTAGTCGCTTTTGCTCTCGGACTTACAGCGGAAGACGCTTCAGTATCAACGAATATTTCTCTTCTATTATTTCCCTTAGCAATAGCCTTTGCAGGAATGCTGACATCAATACTCGGTTCTTTCCTTGTCCGCGGCGGTGAGTCCACTGACAGCAGGGCATTAAGTCGTGCTCTTCATCTCGGCACTAACGTTGCGATGGGCTTAACAGTATTAGCCACCATTGGCATCGCTTACTGGATGTTTGGTGATAACGCAGATTTTGACAATCCAATCGGCCTCGCCATTTCAGTAGTTGGTGGTTTACTTGTGGGCTGGGCTCTAGGTAAAACAGCAGAATTTTATACTTCCGATCATTTTTCACCAGTCAAAAAGATTGCTGATCAATCAAAAACTGGTCCAGCAACAACGATTCTCGGAGGGATTTCTGCTGGGATGATCTCAGTAGCAGCTTCTGTAGCTTTGCTAGGTGTTGGTATAGCTGTTGCTTACTGGGGCGGTGAAATGGCTTTTGATTCCTACTACAACTTGGATGGAGGAATCTACGGAATTGCAGTCGCTGCGATAGGTATGCTTGCCACACTCGGAGTTGTAGTTTCAGTCGACGCTTATGGTCCCATAGCTGATAATGCCGGAGGCATTGCAGAAATGGCAGAATTGGGTCCCGAAGTAAGAGAAGTAACGGATGCTTTAGATTCACTTGGCAACACCACAGCAGCTGTTGCTAAAGGCTTTGCTGTCGGCTCTGCCGCCTTAACCGCATTAGCCCTATTCAAGAGCTTTGAGTTCGCTGTAATCGAAGCCGGGGGTTCACTTTCATTAGACATAGGTCAGGTCGAAGTATTTATCGGACTTTTCCTTGGTGCTATGCTGCCTTTCTTATTTGCTGCATTAACGATTGATGCTGTTGGTCGTGCTGCACAAAAAATGATAGAGGAAGTGAGAAGACAATTCCGTGAAATTCCAGGGCTTCGAGAAGGCGCTGAAGGCGTTATTCCGGATTCTGCAAGATGCGTAGCAATCTCAACTTCAGCCTCTCTGAAAGAAATGCTCGCTCCAGGAATTCTCGCAGTTGTTATCCCGTTGATATTGGGCTTTGTAAGCATCGACTCTTTAGGCGGATTTTTAGCAGGCGCTTTAGTAGCAGGTTTTTGCCTTGCCATATTTATGGCTAATGCAGGAGGAGCTTGGGATAATGCTAAGAAATACATTGAAAGCGGTGAACTCGGAGGAAAGGGATCTGAACCACATAAAGCTGCTGTAGTTGGTGACACTGTTGGTGATCCGTTCAAGGACACATCAGGACCTTCTATGAACATTCTAATAAAAGTAATGACCATAGTCTCACTTGTATTTGCTTCAGCTTTTGTTGGCTAACCACTCTTAGATTCGAATACGAAATTGTATATTTTTTGATTCCGGCGAATAATTAAAGGCAACCGACCATAAAGCCATACAACTATCAACAAAGCTGGCACTGACAGCAGTACTCCTCCGACTACATCCCCTGGCCAATGGTGTAACCCGCTTATCCTTGTCCATAGATTTAGTAGAATAAGTAGCAACATTGAGTATTTAACTATTTTTCCTGCCCCACGCGTAGAGTGCTTTTCCGATAGATAAGCGATCATTCCGAAAATCATTATTGCGTAGACAATATGACCACTTGGGTACCCACCCTCCCCGTATATAAAGTTCGAGTCGTAAAAAACAAAGTTTTCATTTGGTCCCGACCGTCCCACGATGTCAGAAATTCTAGTTAGTCCCGTCATGCATCCAGCTAAAACTATTCCTATCGTCGCATATCTCCCCCAACGCCAAAAAACCAATAGTGAAATTGCTATGAACAGCAAAGGAGCTCCGATATCAGTAATCGGAGCATCAATAATGTCACCTAAACTATCGATAAAAGCTGGTGTATTTTCATACATCCATCGACTCAGACCTATTTCCCCCCACAGGATGCCCTTCTTTGAAACTGCGATAGAAAATACTATGGCGCTCAAAGTAGACACTCCGGTTATCAAATAACCAAGTCTGCTTTTTATATTTGCACTAGCTTCCATGAATTTTTATTACACTTCGTATTCCGTTTGAATCGCGCAGATCCTGTATGCCTAGATTAATGTCTTCAAGGGAATACGTTTGACTAATCATGTTTCTCAAATCTAGTTGGCCACTCTGCCAATAGTCGATCAGACGAGGAATGTCCACCTGAGCATTACAAGACCCTAGTAAAGAACCAAGTAAACGTTTTTCACTCATCATTAGATGTAAGGAAGATGGAAATTTTAGCTCTTCATCGGGGGGTGGAGCTCCCACTATTACTGTGCTCCCACCTGCCTTACTTACAGTTAGACCAAGTGTAATCAATTCGGAGTTACCAACAGCATCGAAAGCATAATCAACCCCTTTCCCCATAGTTAATTCCATCACAGCGTTAACAAGATTATTATCGCTTGGATCCACAACATTAGTTGCTCCTAATTTAAGGGCGGCAGATCTCCTCTCTTCGACAGGATCTGATGCAATTATCTTTTCAGCTTTAGCAATACGTGCCCCTTGCACAACCGATAGTCCTACGCCTCCCAAACCCATAACAAGCACTGTTGAACCAGGAATTACTTTTGCAGTGTTTAAAACGGAACCAACACCTGTTTGAACTCCACAGCCTATTAAACAAACAGTTTCCAAAGAAATACCCTTTTCAATGCGTACAACATTTCTTTCTTCTAAAACTGTGTATTCAGCAAAACCACCCACTCCCAATCCTTGATATACAGGAGACTCATCTTTTATAAATGGTGTACTTCCATCCGGAAGTGTCCCAAAGACGAATGTTTGTCCTCTTTCGCAAAGTGTGTATCTTTCTAAATTGCACATTTCACAAATCCCGCAGGGGCCTATAGGTGTCATTAATACAAAGTCACCTTTACTAACTGAGCTAACACCAACTCCTATTTCTTCAACAATCCCAGCAGCTTCATGTCCTAAAATCATCGGGGTTAGATCCAATGAATCCATGACGCTCACATCAGAATGACAGATTCCGCAATACTCTGTTTTAATTAGTACTTGACCTTCTTTAGGTCCAATTAAATTAACGTCGTTTACAACAGACAATGGTTTTCCAATTTCTGTATGCAAAGCAGCCCTCATGTAGCTATTTCCATCCTGAGGTGGCGCCGCGCGTCATACCAAAAGGACCTGATGGCCAGCGGAAACAATCAGTCATCAGTTGGTCGACTTGATCCCTATCAGCAATACCTTCTTTAACGACAGCGGAGGCTTCTTTAACCATCGCAAAATAGACACGATTTGTGACATACCCCCAATTAGAATCATTGTCGTTAATAACTATTGGATTCTTGCCGGCAGATTTCGCAAGAGAAACAACAGTGTCTACTGTTTCTTCAGAAGTTTCTTTACCTCTCACAATCTCAGCCAATTTCATTACCGGAGCAGGCGATGCCCAATGCCATCCGATGAATCGATCCGCTCTTTCAGTTGCAGCTGCCATTGCAGAAATCGGAAATCCGCTTGAATTGGAAGCAAAAATTGTTTTCTCGAGCGCCCTCTTATCGAGTTCCTTCCAAAACGAGACTTTCAGGTCCAATCTTTCAGGAATAGCTTCTATGACTAAATCAGCATCATTTAAAGCATCCATTTCTGTTGTGAAATGCATTCTCTTCAGCGCACTTTCCCCCTCTTCTTCGCTTATCATTCCCCTATCAGCTGCACTTTTCACTCCAAAACGTCCATTATCTACATTCGTTAAAGCAACGTTTATTACTTCATCATCTATGTCGCAACATGAAACTTCGCAACCAGCTAGAGCCATCACCTGTGTGATTCCTGAACCCATTACACCCGCCCCAGCAACGCCAACTTTAAACCTGTTATTACTCATCTATTCCCTTACCTTTTTGGCAAAACAATCATCGGATCTTTTGCTTCCCCACCTGTCCTAACTTCAAAATGGAGATGATTTCCAGTTGAACGACCTGTTGTTCCACACTTCCCAATCAAGTCCCCTGTGGCGACTTCCATACCGTCCGAAACAAGAAGTTCATTCAAATGAGCATAAAGGGTCAGCACCGGCCCCTCATGTTCAAGTATCACTGTTTTACCGTATAAACTTTTTGTTCCTGCAAATAGAACCTTGGCCGTTTTCGCAGCCCAAATTGGTTGATTTTTAACACAATCAAAATCAACACCGTTATGCATTCGTTTAACCCCTAAAATTGGGTGAATTCTCATTCCAAATGGGGAAGTAATTTTACTACTCCCATCAATTGGCAAAATAAATCCCTGACCTGACTCTTTTGTAAGATCAGGCGCTGACTTTCGTAACTCTTCCGCTATCAAATTGTCGATAAGTATTGCCATTAAGTATTGCTCACGTTTCCACTCAGCGACTTCAGCTTCAGCCAGATCAATACGCTCTTGAACTTCGTCTCGAGTCCTCTCTCTTTCTGAAATTCGACTATCAAGCAGCAGTAATCCAGCTTCAATCTCAAGCTGATTTCTCTCTGCATCGCGAATAGCCTGATCAGCAGAACGCGCTATCTCTTCCTTATCCGCTTCTAAAGCTCTTAATTGATCGACCAAATCACCTTGATCACCAGACACGGCACTTAAGATGGCAGATCTTCTAACTGCACTTGACATATCATCAGATTCAAAAAATGAACTCGGATTCATACTGGAGACGTATACGTCAACTGCAAGATCTCGCAAACGTCTTCTAAGGTCCTCAATTCCTTTAACAACCTGATCAGTTTCAACCCAACGAAGCGTGGCCTCTGCTTCTGCCGCCTCGATAGCTTGTCTTGCTGCTGAAATCTTGGCTTCTTCCATTGCAACAGCGGCATCTAAATCATTTAGTG
>CEUA01463394.1_pt1 | contig 22627 bp, 19 predicted proteins | sample 361541 | NCBI WGS metagenome assembly CEUA01 (sample SAMEA2623079, study PRJEB7988) | marine metagenome | isolation source: saline water (ENVO:00002010), including
ATCAAAAAATCTAAGCGCGATAAATTCTTTAAATATTAGTAATAATGAAATAATTAACAAGCAAAGTGCAATTCTAATAGTGAAAACAGAATAGAATCCTTCACTTAACTTATCTTTATCTTTCTCACCTGGTAGAAATCTGCTCATCGCTACGCCTAGACCTAGCGTTGTAAGGGGCAAAGCTAAACCTGCTGTAGTATGCATTAGGCCCCACATTCCATATTCTGAAGCTGATAAATTTTTTGTTAAAAGCGGAAGCTTAATAAAGGTTAAAGGGATTAAAAGAAAATCAGCTAAACCATTAATGAATGTATCTTTTGCCGTAGTCTTGTATGAAGATTTCAAATCTAGTTTTTTAATTTATTTTTCATAAAAAAATCATAATGCATTCCAATTACAATTACTGGAATTTTTTTTACTTTCAGTAATTGAGCAATGGAAATTCTATGCCCACCTCCTCTTTCAGCAATATACTCGCCATTTCTTCCAATTGATATACAAATTTCATCAGGGTAATATCGTTTTCGGGTATTCTGATAAATAGGTTTAGAATCGGAGGAAGGTTTAAAGGAATCGTTTTTCATATCATTGTAAATATCAAAAAGCGTTTGAAAATACAAATCTAAATCCCTTTCATTTCTACAATTTCTGCTCATATGCCAATCTCGCTCATCTATAGAGCTTTTCATTTGCTTATATTGGTCAGTTTCACGTGCATCTAGATTCTCAACAAATAATTGATTAATTGAATCATTCCATTTGAATTGGGTTTTCATTTGATCCCAATCACCACCTTGGATATATGGAGAAGGGCCAGAACTTCTTCTTACGCGATATTTTATTTTTAAAGGGTCAATATATTCAATTTTTAATGCATTGTTTCTAATATATTTTCCAATTCTCATGGTTCTATAAAAAATTTTAAGAAATGATAGTCTAGTTTTTTTGAACAAAAAAATTTTTAATTTGAATGCATTTTTTGATCCAATCAAAGCACATAGGAAACAATCAATAAACTCAAATAAAAAATAATTGAATTTATTTATTGATAGCTGAATGAGTTTTAAGACCAAAATTTTTTATACTACTAATAAAAAATGAATCGATTTATTAAAATGAAGGCTAATCTTTTTGAATGTTCATTGGATCAATTCCAGGAGATAGATGACGTCTCCACATCCAAGTGCGTTTCATTAGTCTTGATTTTGATTTATGTGCATCATCGATAAATGAGGTTCTATCATGAAGTATAAATCGATTATTATTATATGCAATATGCCCTTTTTCTAAATGGTGTTCAAAAATGAATTTTTCTGATTTTAATTTATTTTTAATAAAGTCAAGGGCTTCATGATCAGTATTTGTTAAATTAATTTTTGTTTTTTTGATTCCCTCCTCTAAAAAGAAGTTGATATAATGAACAAGTAAATCATTTTCTTCGGTAGCAAATATTGGATAATTTACTATTTCCTTATTCTTGTCTCTTATGCTTCTTGCATCAAAAGGAAAATTTTTAGATAATGATGTGATATAATCAGGATTATAGTTCATTATTTCATTATATAGGGAATATCCTGAAAAAAACTGAGAAGTTCCTCCGCTTTGAGCTGGTCTATTACAAAACATTCCTAAATAATCACAAGATCTATGCTCATTCCAGTTGCAATCTGTATGAAGTCCAAGTTTTAAGTTTGTTTCAGCATATTTTGCCCCTTTTTTACCGAGCTTATTATGTTTTGCCTGCACAAGACCTAGTTTGTCACCATTCATATTTTGACGAAATACTCTTCCTAGATAATTGCTTATACACCAATATATTAGATCTAATTCATGTTCGTTATAATCTTCATAGTTTAAACCAGTAATAACCAAAATGCCGGTTTCATGGTCAAGTTGATTTCTCAATCTAGATATATCTGTAGCAAATGAATTTAAAATAAAATCCTCTTGCTCAATATTATTTAGATTTATATGTCTGTATCTAATAGATGTTATCTCGCTTTTTATTTCAGATAAAGTCTCATCTTTCAGTTGATAATAAACCTTGTCTGGTTCGATACTATTTTTATTCCAATTTTGACTATCATTCCCTAACATTAATTTTTTCCTTAGCTAATAAAAATAGTTTTCTCTCTCGAGTACTTTCACCTAAATACTCATAATGATTTAGACAACTGTTATTAATTATATATTCTACAAACTGCTCTGGATTGTAATTTACATGAAAGCCATCATCAATCTCGTCACCTTTGTGAGGTTCAAAAAACATGTATTTCATTTCTAATTTTGATAAAAGTTCAGTCATTTTATCATAAGCACTCTTATTTCTAATAAATCCATGGAAAATGCTTAGCGCTAATACTATATCGTAGTTCATTTTTGGAATTTTAAAAATTGATCCATTATAAATATCAAAATTTTTTCTTTCAATTTCTTTAAATCTCTCAAGAAAGTAATTGCACTTAAAATTTCTTTCAACAGCAGTGCATTGAAAATTCGTATCTTCAAACTTGTGAGAAAAATAACCCCAGTTTGATCCTATATCAAGAACAGAGCCAGCATTAATTGGCAATGAGCTTTTTATTAAATCCCACCGGGTTTCACCTTTGCGATGAAATTTGACATCTTCAAAATCAGGATGTAAAACTTGTTGATAAACACCACTTTGTTGTTCTTCTTTTTTTACACTAACTTTAAACTTAATCCAATTATTATGCCTTTTTACAATTTTAACTGCTATTTTTTTTATGTTCAAATTCTTTGCAACCATAAGTCTTTTATAGCCATTAATTAAAATGTATTGACCATTTGAATCAATAATAGTCATTACTTCATCATTTTTTACATTATTTTTTAGTTCTTTTTGGGATTTAAAACCATTCATTTTTATTTGCTTATATAATTCATCTTCATATGAAAAGCTATACTTAGGAAGATCTATGATATACTTGGGCCAGTAAAATTTATTTTCTAAAAAATCATCTAAAGAGAAGTTTGATTTATCAACACAATGGTTTATTCTTTTAACTGCAATTTCAATGATTTCATCTCGTGAATTTATTTTTTCTTTTTCAAGAGAAACTAAATTTTTGATGGAATCAACAAATTTATATAGGTACCAGTTGAGCTTGGAATTCATATAAGCATGATCGCCTCTATAAATACCTTTGAGATAAGATATAAATTTTCTAATCATTCAATATTTCTTTCATTTTATATAGTCTAAATTTGAAAAATAATTAAATTTATGATTAACATTATTTATTTCGTTTTTTTCAAAAATTCTGCATGTTAATTCTGCAGAAACAAGCAGAATTAAAATCTTATGATAATCATTTTTCCCAGATATGTGTGATTCGATTATAGATTTAAGCGACTCTTTCTTTAAAAAACTATTGCTTAGAAAAGAATCTTCACCCAACAAAAGGTTGATAAAATATTTTTGGTATTCAGGGTAAACGCGAATGTATTCTAAAAAATTTGCTTCGAATCGATTTGATTTAAGATATATTTTTTTTCCTGAATCAAACCATATTTTATGTTGAGTCTTCTCAATTTGTTTTACAATTTTTTCAAACTCCAATGTATGCGGCGGACAAAGCCAAGCCGGTTGCATCCAGCGATCGTATACAAAATCAGAAGATTTTTTATCAATATGCATTAATAGCTTTGATCTAAAACTACTATCCTCCCTTATTTTTGTAGGGATAGTAGATAAAATCTCAAGAAAATCTAAATCATAAGTGGGCAATATAGGCCTATGGGAATAAAGAATATTTATCATATTGTAGTTTGCCCAACGTTTAGTTCTCTCATGGAACATTAAAGATTGATGAGCATCCCTTAAATTATCATTTCTCATTTGAGATAGTGATTTCGTAAGATTTTCAACTGTTAAATCATAATAATCATCTCCAAGTTTATTATTTTGAAATAGATCTAAAAATAAATCTTTATTGAAATTAAAAACATGATCCTGATAATATTTAATTAAGCCATCTTTTGATTCTAATTGATTTATATTTCCCGGAATCAAATGTCCGCCAATTAAGAGTCCTGTAGCTGGCGCCTCTATTAGGCCTTGGCATTGAAAATTATTTTTTAAAGTTGCATATAAGTGTATTTGCAGACCCATTTGGAATAAAGAAGCGCCACCAGTATAGAAAACACCATCATGATCATAATTCAAATATGAAAAATCATCGACTTCTATTGGAATGTGCTTTATATTAAAATACTTAGCAAGCTCGCTTGCCGTATCCCTGTCGATACACTTTTCTCCTCCAAATGTGAAGCTAAGCCACTCACCATGAAAATCTTCAATTCCTGAAGATAAAACTAGGCGTGAATCGATACCTGATGTAAGACCAATTGAAACCTTATCTAAGTTTTTTACCCTTCTATGAACGGCATTCCTAAGTGCGCTTGCTGCATCAGAAATTAGATCATCCTCATTAGCTTTGGACGATTTAAAGTAAAATGGCTCGCTTTTAAATATCGATAAATTTTCCCTATTAATAGTAACAAGCGATCCCGGTTCTAAGCGATATACTTCATTAAATCTAGTCTCTCCATTAAAGCAAACTCCGCCAAACAATAGTCCAGAAAAAATAGACTGAAAGTTTATGGAGGAATTAATGTTTTCCATTGATAAAATTCGACTTATATCCCAAGAAAGAAATACGCTTTCATTTTTTTTTGTATAGTAAATAGGTATAAATGAATGTTGATCAGTGCCAATAAAAAAAGTATTATTCTTTTTGTCATAGATTAGAAAAGCATAAGAGCCATTTATATCAAGACAAGACTGAATTCCTTTTTCAAAGTGAATTTTTTTTAAATATTCAGCTTTTGAGGTTTTTTTAGAATAGCAGAAATCATCATTGTAAAAATCTCCTACCACAAAATAGTGAAAACTATCATCATTCGACTCGCAGCCTTTAAGATCTTCATCATAAAGAGATATGAAATAATTATCAGAAGAAAAATCTGAAGCGTTTATAAGTGAGCTTTTGAGCAAGCTTTTGAGTTTTTTGGCTTGAGACTGTAATTTATCAACAGATTTTTCAAAACTAATTACGCCTGTAAAGCCAATCATAGGTATATTTAAATTAGCAAATCTAATTTATCACTATTTTTCCAACCAGAATCGCCAGAGATCAAAACAATATCGCCTCTAAGGTCCAATTCTTTAATTGCATCAACAGTTCCTTGAATCACACCACCGGTTTGAATTCCAGCATAAAGACCATTTTTTCTTAGAGATAAAATATTCTTTTTTGCATCATCTTCATTGATAACAGCAGTATAATCAATTCTATTTTTTTCATTTAATTCTTTAATAAATGGGGTCTCATATTCACCATCTAAAAAGCCTGCAGTGCCTGGAATTTTAGTACCCTTATCAGCAGTAACAGCTATTATTTTTGTATTGGGGCTTTTTTCTCTTAAGAATTTACTTACACCGCATAATGTTCCTCCAGAACCAATTGAAAAGGCAACAGCTGATAAATTTGGAAAGTCTCTTAAAATTTCTGGTCCCGTAGTAAGATAATGGGCTTCAGGATTATCCCAATTGTGTAATTGATCAAGAAAACAAAACTTTTCAGGATTTTCAAATATTAGTTTGTTTTTGCAGTATTCATTACTCTCAATTGTAAACTTTGCATCAATACTTATATTTTTAGCTCCAAAATAGTTGACAAATTTTAATTTATCTTCTGTCATTTTTGTTCCTGTTACTGTCAAAACAGGAAAACCATATAACATACCAAAATATGACATTGCGCAAGCAAAACTTCCGCTAGAAGCATCTAATATAGTCTTTCCATCAGACAGCTCACCTGCAGCTATTTTTTTTCTTATAATATTTAATGCTGCTCTGTCCTTAATGCTCCCAGTGGGATTATAACCTTCAAGTTTGATAAAAGTCTTAACTTCGTCATTTTGAGATAAATTAACCTCTAAAGTTGGAGTATCTCCAACAAGATTTTCTGCATGCACTTCTTTCATTTAAGTAGATTATATCCTATTAAAAAGTAAATTTAAAATATTTAAATGATTAACTATATTTTCTCCGTACAGTCCCTTTTGACAGCCTATTTCAGAAAATGATTTTGACTCATCAATTTGATTTGAATTCCAAATTACAAAAGGAACAGGGTGGCTAGAATGTGCTTCAACTCTAGATGAACTGATTGCATTCAAATTAGTATAATGATCTGTCGTTACAAGTATACCGCCTAATTCTTCTTTATTTTCATTAAAATAATTCATAATCCTACTTAAAATTTTTGAATCTATTTGCTCAATAGAAAAAATCTTTTTGTCAAGCTTTCCTGCATGGGAAGCTTCATCTGGCCCATTAATATGTAAATAAATAAATTCGTAATCCTTTTCAATTAGCTCAAGAGTCTGATCTGCTTTTTTATCATAATCAGTATCCCAACTTCCATTGCCAACATTGTAAAATTCCATTCCTGCAGCTATTGCAATCCCATGTAAAAAATCCATGTGGCCTATAATAGCACTTTTACTCCCTTTGGTAAATTTAAACTCTGGCAATTGAAGAGGGGAAGAAGCACTCCATGGAAAGATAATATTTGATATCTCATTTTCTAATATTTGCGATGTGGCATGTATGTAACTATTTAGCTCATCTAAATCAGAATTTTCCTCTAGTTTCTTTGATTTAATTAATTTGCTAAAGTCAAATTCATTACCCATATTTTCATGTGGTTCAGGACAAATTAAATCTGAAGGATTAAGGTTTGTATCTCTAATTATTAAAGTATTTCTAAAATCAGAATTATTGTGTAATTGGAATTTTGGAAATTTATTCATCAATTGATTATTTATTTTTTTCACTAACTTTTTTGAATCTTCAGTTTTGATGTAGTTGGCATTATAACTTTCAAGTTTATTTTTATTTTTTAGGGCTAGATTTGCTCTAAAAGCAATATCCCCAGAGCTTAGCTCTAATCCCAATGCAAGCGCTTCGCAAGATGCTCTGCCATTTGGATAATATTTATAGGGATCAAATCCTAATATTCCCATTTGTGAAACTATACTTCCTTTTGGAAGATCATCATAAAGAGTTTGCATAAGCCCCGAATATCCATTTAAAACAAGACTATCAAGGTTTGGAGTTCTTGACAACTCGAGCGGGGTTTTATTATCTATTTTTTTTAAGTCTCCAGCTCCATCCATGATTATTAGAATATATTTTTTCATAAAATTATTATAAGCTTAGTTAAACCAATTCAGCATAAATCTTCTAAGCTAATTAAACTTCCTTCGCTAATATTTTTATTTATTTTTTTCCCAATTAATAAATTTTCCGAACCAACAGAAAGGCCGCTGCCTGGTCGAACCCAATCAATATCTTGAATTTCAATAGTATGACCTTTTTTAAGATTTTTAATTGTAACAATAGATCTTCTAGAGCCCTCAATAGATTTTCTTTCTTCATTTGATATATCAGAAGAGAACTTGCCTAAATATTGTTCAGCAATCCGAACCTTTTTAACCAAATTTTTGAGATTTGATGGATTAACCGATAACTGATGATCTCTAAAATTAGAATAATTATTATCAATCGTAAAGTGTTTTTCTATAATACGTGCGCCAGAGAAGACAGAAAAAATAGAAGCCTCAATGCCAATTGTGTGATCAGAATAACCAACCACATCAGATATTCTTTTAAGATTATAAATCTGGTATAAATTTGCATTTTCTATTGATGTGGGATAAAGAGAAACACAATGTAAAAGTGCTAATTTTTGTTTTATATTTTTTTTATTCCAAATAAGCTTTATAAAGTCAGCAGAATTCTTTATTTCCTTAAAATTACTTAACCCTGTTGACATGATGATTGGCTTAGCTGTTTCAGCTATTTTTTTTATCAGTGGAAAAAAGTTGTTATCGCCGGAAGATATTTTAAAAGCTGGGACAATCTCATTCAAAAATGTTACGCTTTCCAGATCAAATGGTGTAGATAAAAATGTTATATTAGTTTTTACCGAAATCTCATATAGCTCCCTGAATTGATCATAGGTAAATTGAAATCTTTTAAGCTGATTAATTCTCTCTTGATTTGCTATTGATACAAGTTTATGAGGAACTATTGTTTGAAATTTGACAGCGTCAGCTCCAGATTCAGCTGCAGAAACAATCAAGTCCTTAGCTAAGCTAAAATCACCCTCATGATTATTGCCGATTTCAGCAATTATCATTACCCTTTCATTTAAGTTGTATTTGCCAATTTTCATTTAAGTGCTTCTGGTCCACAGTTCATAGCTAAATCTAAAATACTTAAACCTTCAATAAAATCTGAATGAATTTGATCATATTCAAAAATATTATACTCAAAGAATTCAAAAGAAATTTTATGTTTTTTAAAAAATGATATTGGATGGTAATGTTCAGTATTAGGCTTTACAATAAATTTATTGCATTTCAGAATCTTACATAATTCAACTAATTTATCATTTCCATCATAATTAATTTTGAAATCAGAAGATTTATATGTTTCTATTTTTAAATTAAAATATGATTTGAAAATTTCAATTAAAGATATATTTAAATCTGAAAGATTATGCCAATCCTTATTATAAATTTGTTTTAAGGGGTGATGTAAATCTTTAAAAAAGGGAGCCTTATTGTAACTATACTCAATTGTTTTCCAATGTTTATTTTTCCAATTTTGCTCGTTATTTATTTTTATTTCAGAAATAAAATCATGACTGTGACCTTTATGAAAAACAGGGACAGTTAATAAAGCTTCACCATTTGTTGTTCTAATTTTATTTCTATTATGAAAATTATTTTTTGAAAATTCAACATCATCAAGATAAACAAATATATCTGATTGCTGAATTCGTTTAAAAAATGGAATCCAGGGCAAATATCCAGGCTGTACACAACCTAACTTCATAAATACTTAACCTTGATTGCTTTAGATTTATTAATTGATTTTTCAATTGCAAAACATACTGATAAGGAATTAAAAATTTCTTGTGAACTTATGTTTGGAGTATCATCATTTATTATAGAATCAACAAATTGGAATAAATGTTCTCCTTTACTTGAAACATTATAATTTGTATAGAGCTTTGATAGTCCATCATATTTTGGTATTGTTGGATTTATCAATCTATTTTCATTTAGATTTTTTTTATCGCGAGTGCTATAAAATTTTGCATAATCAACTTCATTTATAAATGTAGCTTTTGTTCCATAAAGTTCTAAAGGGTGAAAATGCGGATGTACGCAACCTAGATTTATACTAAGGCTTCCTACCATTCCGGAAGAAAATTTCATTGTAGTTGCAATCATATCATTAAATTTAAAATCTGAACCATTAGACTGAATATTATTTCCATAAGAAAATACTTCGATTACCTTATCATTTGTTAGCCACAGCATTAAATCAATAATATGAATACCTCCAGAAATTACTCCTGAATAAAAATCCATTTTTGATCTCCATCCTTCAGTTATTTTTTTTAATCTACCGTAATTATATCCCCCTGAAATAAAAGATAATTCTCCTAACTCATTTGATTTTATTTTTTGTCTTAAATCAATAAATCTTTCATATTTTCTCAAAATCAGGTTTGAAGAAAATTTAAGATTTGGTTTAGCTTTTAGCATTTCATAAATATGTTTTGCCTCTTTTTCAAAATAACATATTGGCTTCTCAACAAAAAGATGTTTATCATTTTCAATACCCTTGATTATTTGATCATAATGAAAATTATCATAGCTAGCGATAGAAATAATGTCAATTGAGGGGTCATATAATAATTCATTGGCATCTTTAGTAAATTTATATTTTGGATATTTTTCTTTAGCCTTATCAAGAGTGTTATTATCTAGGTCACAGAGTGAAATAATATTACAATTTGGATGAGATAAGTAGCCTTTAATGTGAGATTCTCCAATACCAAGACCAATAATACCAATATTTAACTTATTAATTTTTTACCTCCTCATAAATTTCAATCAATTCCATCAGGTCGTAATGCCATGGTGGTTTTTCAATTTTATGAATAATATCAATAAAGGTACTCATATCTTGTTTTGTGTCAACGCATAATCTGACATTGCTATAATCTGAATCAAGTTGAAAATTGTATATATCATAAATTTTCTCATTATCATAAAAAAATTTAGTTACGTGCTCGTAATCACTATCATCACGCATTAATGAAAATGATTTATTAAATTTATTAGAATTCAAAATCTCTACACCCTGACCTGAAGGAAATGTTTCTTTAAGTGAATTAGTTACAATATCCTTATGGTTTTGATTATAGTAATTATAAAATTTATCCAATAATCTATAATCAATTAATGGACTATCTGCACAAATCCTTATGAAGGATTTAAGTTTGTAGTTATTATTAACTTCAACAAAACGTTGCGAAACATTATTTAAAGGACCACGATAATAATCTATTTTTTTTGATTTACAATATTCAACAATTGAATTATCGCTTTTATGATTTGAAGTAGCTACTATAATTTTAAATGAGTTTTTGCAATTTGTTAAGCTTTCAATAATATAACCTAATAGTGGCTTTTTTTTTACTTCAAAAAGAACTTTACCTGGAAAGCGCCTAGAACTCATTCTAGCTTGTATAATTATAGCAGTGTCCACTATATCTTTGATTGTTTAAGATAGTTTTGATTTATTCCAAAAATTCTTATACCAAGAAATATATTTAGGATATCCAATATTCAATGAATTTTTTGGGTTGTAGCCTAATAAGTCTTTCGCTTTATCAATATTGAGAGTCCCTCTATTTGGAGTCAAAGAGTCTTTTGGAATATAGTTTATATCTATGTTATTAAAATTTTCTTTTATGATATCAGCCATTTCGCCTATAGTCCTTGACTCTCCATATGTCAAGTTGAAAGTCTCATTGATTGCTTGTTTTTTTTCTATTGTTAATATCAAGCCATGGATAAGGTCATCAATATAAGTAAAGTCTAAGCGATCAGAACCATCGCCGGCAACGCTTACATCAAACCCCTGAACTGCATTTTCAATGAAAATTTGACCAACTCTTCTACTAACACATCTTTCTCCATACAGTGCAGATGGACGAATAATTGTATAAGGTATATCAAAGACCCTATGGTAAGCCTTGAGTATTAGCTCTCCAGTGTATTTAAGTGTTCCATAAATACCTAGTGGATTGCAATCGCTTTGTTCAGTTACATAATCGCTTTTAAAATTTCCATATACCATACTCGATGAAAAATATATGACATGAGACTTTAACCCTTTGGCAATATCTAGAATATTTTCTAAAGTTCTAAGTGAATGATCAAAAGTTGTGTGGGGATCTTTGTTTGATTTATTAGCATGAGAAACGGCAGCAAGCTGAATTATCACATCTGGTTTTTGATCGCCAATCAATAAACACATTGCATTATAATTCCTTGCATCTTCAACATTAATTTGAATGTCATTTTCATGAAGGAGATCAATTCTTTGATTTAATAAAGCCCAATAAAGCTTGCGGTTATTAATATCATTATTTGTAAAAGATAACATATTATTTATAGCTAGATTATCTACTATAAAGGGCTTGTGTCCGCATTTTTTTAAAGCAATTGCTAAATTATGCCCAATGAATCCTGCGCCCCCAATAAGAGCAATTTTTTTTGATTTCATTATTTTATTCCCTTTATAATAATATTAAGTGCTTCACAAATATATTCTATATCATCATTTCTGAGTTTTGGATGAACAGGCAATGATATAGATTGTTCTGCAAATTCTAATGCATTAGGAAAATCATTTTTTGTATAACCATATTTATTTTTATAATAACTCATTAATGGAACTGGGGTTGCATAATGAATACTGAATCCAATGCCTTTATCCTTTAAGCCAAAAACCACACTATCCCTGCTTATATTATTATCTAGCTTTATTTGAAATAAAAAATATGAGTGCTCATCTGTATATTTTGTAAAACTTATATTGTTATTATCTTTTAAAATTTGACAATATAATAAGGCATTTTCTTTTCTTCTTTGAACATTTTTATCATAGCGTTCCATTTGCCCAGCTCCTAAAGCAGCTTGAAAATCAGTCATTCTATAATTATAACCTAAACCTTGAACATCATAAACTCCAGGTCTTTGTCTTAGCTCTGGTGGAGTATCAATACCAAATGCTTTATATTTCTTTATTTTTTCAATAATTTTTTCTTTATTTGAAATAACAATTCCACCCTCACCAGTTGTAATTTGTTTAGTTGGATAAAACGAAAAGTTTCCTGTGGAACCAAAATTACCCACATGTTCTTTTTGATACGTTGTGCCAATTGCATGAGCACAATCTTCAATGAGCATTAAATTATTTTCATTACAAATCTTAGCTATTGCATCCATATCGCAAGCTAATCCTGCCATATGAACAGGTATAATGCCTTTAGTTTTTGGTGAAATTTTATCTATGATATTTTCAGGTGTTATATTTGCAGATAATGGATCTGTATCTACAAAAACTGCTTTTGCACCTGTAAATTCTACTGCATGTGCGGTTGCGGTATGTGTTTGGGCGGGCACTAATACTTCATCCCCTTTTTGAAATCCTGCTGCAATACAAGATAAATGCAATCCAGCTGTGCAATTAGAGACTGTCGTAGAATATTTGGCACCAGTATATTCACAAAATAATTCTTCAAGTTTTTTTGAAAACTTGCCATGAGCCAACCACCCGCTCTCAATAACAGACTGTACTGCCTTTATATCTTGACTCATAATATCTGGTCCAGAAAACGGAATCTCTCTATTTATTCTTGGCATACTTTTTTAATCATTAAATAAGAATTCTTATAAATGTGAACTAGCGTTTTCAAGGATTTTAATTACATCCAATGCACTTTCACCATTACATAATTTTAATTGTTCACCATCTAAGTGATCAATAAAATACTCTAATTCTAAAGTTAGAGGTAATTTTTTTTCATAATTTATTTCTTGAACTGGCCCATCAATTTTTTCAGGAATTTTTTCCCCAGCTTGAAATTTTTTGTCGTAGAATTTTAATGGGCTATTTTTCTTTGAATCTTCAAAGGTCAACATACCCTCTGAGCCAATAATAACAAGTCTATGTTCCTTAAATGGATGCAACCAACTAACAAAAATGTGGCTTTTTATATTATTTGGGTACTCAATCATTGTTATTGTACTGTCATGAATACCCTTTTGAAGAAAATCGCCACCAAAAGCCTTAATGTCTAATGGATAAGATTCAGTAAAAAATTGGAATAACGATATATCATGTGGGGCTAAACTCCAAAATACATTTTCTTCTGATCTCACCTGTCCAAGATTTAATCTATTGCTATAAATATATTGTAACTTCCCAATCTTATTTTTTTCAATAAGTTCTTTCATCTTTATTATAGCTGGGTGAAATAACAAAACATGGCCAACCATAAGGTTTACTCTGTTTTTCTTGGCTAATTCAATTAATTTATGAGCATCTTTAGAGCTTAAGGCTAAAGGCTTCTCAACCAAAACATGCTTACCTGATTTAATTATTTCTCTAGCTACTGGATAGTGTGTTGCAGATGGAGACGCTATTACGAATGCATTAAGACTTTTATCTTGAAGCGCATTATTTAGGCTAGTAAAAATTTTAATATTTGTATATTTATCAGAAAATTTCGATAGTTGACTCTGATCAGTATCAACAACTGCTCCTAAATAGCCAAGTTTATTGAGAGTTGAAATATGGTTTTTCCCCCAGTAGCCGCAACCAACAACACAAATTTTATTCATTAGGCACGTAAAGTTTTATTTGATTTTCTAAACTTTCCCCTAGTATCAACAATAACTTTGGATTCTTTTTCAATTAATTTATAATCAAAATTATCATGATCTGTTGCAAGAACAACTACATCTGAATTATTGAGCAAAAACTTGGTAAGTTTTTTCCCTTTTATTCTAAATGTAAATTTTCTTGTAATGGGTATCGATTCAAAAAAAGGGTCACAATAATTAATATTTGCACCTTTTTCTTTAAGAATATTTATTAATTCTAATGATGGAGACTCTCTTAAGTCATCTACATTTTTTTTATAAGAAAGACCAAGAATTAATATTCTACTACTGCTAATTGATTTATCTAAGCTATTTAATGCCTCATTAATCCTTTCTATAACATAAGCTGGCATTGATCTATTTATTTCCCCTGCCAGTTCTATAAAACGCGTATTTAATCCAATTTCTTTTGCTTTCCATGTTAAATAAAATGGATCTATTGGTATGCAGTGCCCACCCAATCCTGGACCTGGATAATAAGGAGTAAACCCAAAGGGTTTAGTGCTGGCAGCTTCAATAACTTCGTAAATATCGATATCCATCTTTTCAGCAACAATTTTTAATTCATTAACAAGACCAATATTTACTGCTCTATGAATATTTTCCATAATCTTTGTCATTTCTGCTACTCTGATTGATGAAACAGTAACTGTTGAATCAACAATCTTATCATAAAGCGCTCTTGTTATTTTTAAGCATTCCTTAGAGAATCCACTCACAATTTTTGGAATAGTTTTAGTTGAATAATCAGGATTTCCAGGGTCTTCTCTTTCTGGTGAATATCCTATGAAAAAGTCTCGACCTATACTGTAGCCAAGATCTCTAATAAATGGCACTATTTCTTCTTCAGTAGTACCCGGATATGTTGTGCTCTCCAAAATTAAAAGTTGATTCTTGCGTAAATACTTTTTTATTGATTTTAATGTGCTAAAAAGATAGCTTAAATCTGGCTCATTATGTGAACCTAGCGGAGTTGGAACACAAATAATTATAGCGTCAACCTCACTAATCAGCGCAAAGTTTTCTGTAGGGGAAAAACCATTATTAATTATTTTTAAGATTGTATCATTTTCAATATGATTTATATAAGACTTACCTTTGCTCAATAGTTTTATTTTTTCTTGATCAACGTCAAAACCAATTACATTAAATTCTTGCTCAATAAATCTATTTGCAAGCGGTAAGCCAACATACCCCAACCCAATTATCCCTACCTTTATTTGCCCATTTTTGATTTTATTAAATAAATGTTTATTCATGTGAGTTTTAAATTTACTAGTTTTTGTTTATTATTCTGCGATTATAAAAAAACATCAGAATTAGAATTAGAATAAATAAAATATAGATAATATTTATTAGCAAAGCTGTCCCAGAATATAAACCGAAAAAAGTGGGATTCTTTGATTTATGTTGAAGGAAATATGGAAGTCCAACAATTAACGCAAAAGCCATAATTCCAGAAACTTGAGGGTCTTTGAATAAATCATTAATTTTTTTATTTAAAAGATTTCTAATTTTACGAATTTTCTTTCTTTCTTTTATTCCAGCATTTTTTAAAAATGTACGAGCAAATGCAATTAAAACCGCAAAAACAAAACCTAAAATTGCAGCTAGAATTACCTTTAATATCATTCTATCGCTTATTGGTGCTTGAGGCACTCTTGGCTCATCTAGTATTTGAAAAATTGAAGCTTGCTGAATTTCCTCTATTTTTGCTAATTCTAATTGTTGCTTTAGCGTTAAATAAATTCCTTTTTGAACTTCAACATCCCGCAAAAGCCTATCTTGTTCAAGCTGGAGAGCAGGTGAAGAAATTTGGCGATTCTGTTCATTGAAATTTTTTAATCTTTTCTCTGAAGCAGTTAACTGATTGGTAACCGATGATATTCTTTCATCAATAAATTTTATTTTTTCACTTACTACTTTACTTTTATAATACCGATTTAATTTTTCTAATTCTTCTAAAACTGTTTCAGCAAGTTTTTGAGCTAAAAGTGGTTCACTTGCAGTTATGGTAATTGAACTAATTGGATCCTTGTTGCTATCCTCAAAATTAACCATCTTTCTAAAGGATTTAGAGCCCTTGCTTATAAAAGCTAAATCATTCAAATCAACATCTTGATCTGAATCAGAGATTATAGAAATAAGTGGCAATTCTTTATCATATTTATCAGTATAAAATCTTTTATATAATATTTTATCAGCAAATGTTTTGCTATAAATAAGCTTAGGTAAAATATCTGGACTTGATAAATCTGCTTGAGCTCCAGATTGAATATTTACACCAAATTGTGAAGCAATCCCAGCAAATCCACCCATTGAACCAGTTTGTTTCTCTGGAATAACTAATGTGGCTGTACTTGAGTACATTGGAATTTGGATAAATTTTATATTTATTAAAGTAAAAAAAACAAAAATAAAAGGAACTATCAATATAACTTTCAACTGATCGGCAAAAATTACAAGAAGGTCGGGAATTGAAATTTGATCTTTTTCCTTGGTGTTGTAATCAGGATTTAAAATTTGTTGTTTGTTATAATTTATACCTTTATTAAGGTTAAATTTTTCATTAACCTCTAAAATTACATGATTTGGGACTTGATTTCTTGCTTTCCAATTAGAGACTGCTTGGGGAGTAGTATTCAAATTTCTTGCAATTTCTGCAAGAGATACAATCCCATTTAATTCCATAATTTTTTCTAACTTATCAAAATTCATAGTTTTATTTTTTTAATTACTACCACCTATTTGTTGGCTCAAAATTACAGCAGTAATTAGAGATGATAGAATTGAAGTCCAATTTGTTGCAAATTGTGTAATATTAAAGGGTACTTGGTTTGCCTTAGGATTTACAATAATAGTACATCCGTCTTCAATTTTTGGTGAAGAATACCATTTTTTTGGATTAACAACTCCATTTGCATAAATCACAATTATATCTTTCTCGTCACCTTGATTCGTTATGCCACCTGCAGCATTTACATAATACCTTAGCGGTTTATTAGTTTCATATTCAAGTAAACCAGGATTATATACTTCTCCAAAAATATTAATTGTTCCCGTTTTTTGCCTTACGACAACACTATCTCCAGGCATAAGTATAATTTCTTCATTTTGCCAAGCAACTCTAATCCTATCAGTATTAATATTTTGTGATTCATTGGGATTATTTATTTCTTCAATATTTTGATAATTACTTTCTATTCCTTTATTCTCATTTGATATAACATTGAAATATTTTTTTTGCCTAAAAATAGAAATTCCATTAGATAGGGCTTTGTCTGTTAATCCACCAGCGCGAGTTAGAACTGACTTTAAATTTTCTTTATCCTTAATTAGTGGGTATGAACCAGGGATCATTGCTTCACCATAGATATTCACAAAATCTTTTTCAATAAAGTTTGAATTTTCATTAAGAATAAATCTATCAAGGTTTTTTAAATTGAAATCTTTTGCTTTATCCAAATCATTTCTTATTTCTTTTAAGTTTACGTTAATAATTTTTTCATATCTAGTTGATGGATCTTTTCTTACTATTACTGCCCTATCTAAATGTATTGAATTCAAAAATGATAGATCTTCTAAAATCCCTGAAATAGATATCAAATCATAAAGTGTCATTTTATCATAATAGTGAAAACTATTTGGGGTTTTTCCTCTACCAATTATCTCTACTTTTTGTTTAGAATTATTTATATATCGTACAGTTAAATAATCTCCATTTTGGGCTATGATCTTTTTACTAGAATTATAATCAATGTAATAGCTTTCTGTTGGAGAAATAGTTTTATTTCTTTTATTTATTGGCTGAATTCTATCTAAGCTAATCATTGAAGAGGCATCAGGCTTTAAGCCACCAGCATAATTAATTAGTTGATTTATATTTTCTCCATTTACGAATTCGTAAATACCTGGCCTAACAACTGCTGAGTCTATTGAAATTGTAGATAGTCTTGGTCTAACCAAAATAATATCCTGATCTCTTAATTGTATTTTATTTGCTATGTTTCCATTTAGCAAATAATCATAAAAATCAAATTTTATTGTTTTATCTTTATTACTTCTTTTTATTATTATTTCTCTTAAGCTACCTAATGTATCAATTCCACCTGCTTGTATTAAGCCGGTTATTAGTGTTGAGAAAGGATGAACTGGGTAAACGCCTGGATAATTCACTTCTCCAACAAAGCTAACATTAATTGACCTCAACTTTCCCAAAGATAAATTTAAATATGATGTTGGATTGTTTGATCGAAGGGTTGAAAATATACTACTAAATTTTTCTTTTAATAATTTTTCACCATCATAGATACTTTTACCAACCATTGAGACAAGACCTACCTTATCATCATAAATATTGCCTTCACGATCAACTACATAGGTTTGTCGCATCTGTGTCTCTCCCCATAATGAGATAACTAGCTCATCACCTGGTCCAAGCAGATAGTCTTTTGGAGTTGGTAAGTTTTCCCAAAAAGAAACTGTGTCTCTTTTAGAAAAAAAATCATAGCCAAAATGCTTAAGGCCAGCATCAACGCTATCTTCTACATTTGATTGAACTTCAAAATATCTAAGAAGGTTAGCTTCATTTGGAGTTCCAATATTATTTAAATTTTGACTATCTAACTGCCCGGGTGGTAAAGGAAGATTTGAATTATTTTTTAATCTTTCATACTCTTCTTTCATTTTTTGTAATTCTTGGATGGATTGACTTTTCAATAAATCGATTATTACAAAAGAAAGAAGTCCTACAAAAATAGCTTTTTTAATCATTTATAATAATCCTTATACCATTGAACAAATATTGGCACACCTTCTGAGGTGTTTATCAATGGTTCATAGTTTAGTATTTCTCTTGAATAATCAATATTAGCATATGTCTCTATCATATCTCCAGCTTTCATAGGTAAAAAATTAATTTTTGCACTACAATTAAGTTCATTTTCAATTAATTTAATTATGTCCATTAAATTTTCACTTTTATTATTGCCCAAATTAAATATTTCGCAATCTAAATTTTTATTTATTGCCAATCTTGTTCCATTAACAATGTCATCAATAAATGTGAAATCTCGTTTTATTTCACCATTATTAAAGACATTGATTGTTTTTCCTTCTAAAATATTTTTAGTAAATATAAACATTGCCATATCTGGTCTATACCAAGGTCCATAAACTGTAAAATATCTTAATCCTGTTGTCTTAAGTCCGTAAAGATGCGAATATGAAAATGCAATTAATTCATTTGCTCTTTTTGTTGCTCCATACAAAGCGATGGGTTTATTTACCCTATCTTCAATACTGAATGGAATCTTTTCATTTAAACCATAAACTGATGAGCTAGAAGCATATATTAATCCTTCAACATTGTAATTTCTGCAACATTCAACAATATTTAAAAAGCCTGATAAATTTGAATCTAGATATGCATATGGATTTTGCATACTATATGAAACACCTGGCTGTGCTGCAAGATTAACAACTATTTGAGGATCAAATAGCTTAAATTCATTATTAATTAACTCTCTTTCAACAATATCAATCTTTTTAAAAATAAAATTTTTATGAAATTTTAATTGTTTGATTCGATCGATTTTAAGTTTCGTATCATAGTAATTGTTTATGTTATCAATTCCTAGAACTTCAAAACCATCATCAAGAAGTGATTTTGAAACATGGTACCCAATAAAACCCGCTGCGCCAGTTAATAATATTTTCATAATATAAATTTTTTGTGTAATATTTGTGTATAAACATACACAAAAATTTATCAATCATACTATAATTATCTTATTTAATTATTCACAATAAATAAACATTTTAAATATAAAATTATTAATTTTAAGATTTTAATGATCATAATATATTAATAAACTTCTTAAATTACTCACTATGAAAATATTTATAACAGGAGGATGCGGATTTATAGGAAGTAATTTCATAATCAAGCAAATTGATGATGAAAAAAACAATATATTAAATTATGATAAATTGACTTATGCTGGCAATCTTGATAATCTTAGCTCAATAAGTAATAATAAGAGATATGAATTTATCAATGGAGATATTACTGATTTTTCAACCTTAAAAAGTGCTATTTTTGATTATAAGCCTGATGCCATTATCAATTTTGCTGCAGAATCTCATGTAGACCGCTCTATTAACAATCCTATGGATTTTGTAAATACTAATATAGTGGGAACAGCAACATTATTAAATATATCTAATTTATATTTTAATTCTAAACATAATTCTGATTTTAAATTTTATCAAATTAGTACTGATGAAGTATATGGCTCTCTTGGTGAAACAGGTTTATTTACAGAAAAATCATTATATAAACCAAATTCTCCATATTCCGCATCAAAAGCTAGCTCTGATCACTTAACTCGAGCATGGGGCAAAACTTATGGTCTCCCTGTTATAACTACTAATTGTTCAAATAATTATGGGCCTTATCAGTTTCCAGAAAAATTAATTCCATTGATAATAACAAACTGTTTTGATGAAAAACCTTTGCCTATTTACGGTGACGGTTCAAATATTAGAGATTGGTTATATGTTAATGATCATTGCGATGCTATTTATTCTGTTTTAAATAAATCTGAACCACAAAAAACCTACAATATTGGTGGCAATTTTGAGAAAACAAATATTGAAATTGTAACAGAAATATGTAGAATACTTGATAAAAAACTTCCAAGAAATCAAGGTGAATCTTACGAGAATCTAATTACTTATGTTGAGGATAGACCAGCTCATGATTTTCGCTATGCAATTGACTCTACTAAAATAAAAAATGAAATTGGCTGGTCTCCAAAAGAAACGTTTAAAACTGGCATAAAAAAAACAGTTAATTGGTATTTGGATAATCAAAAATGGTGGCGAAATATTCAAAAGAATAGATATAACCAGGAACGATTAGGTAAAATTAATTAATATTTAAATTATAAATAAATGAAGTTAATATTGCTTAGGCATGGTGAAAGTCAGTGGAATTTAGAGAACAGGTTTACAGGTTGGACCAATGTACCCTTGACTAAAAATGGGGAAAATGAGGCAAAAAAAGCTGGTATTTTATTAAATAATAATTATCAGATTGAATTAGCATACATATCATATCTTAAACGAGCTGTTAAAACGTTTAAAATATGCCAAAAACAGCTGAAAAAGACCAATATTGAGGCAATATATGACTGGAGATTAAATGAGCGTCATTATGGAAGTCTTCAAGGTTTAAATAAAATTCAGACTGCCCAAAAATATGGTGATCGGCAAGTTTTAATATGGAGAAGGAGCTACGATATTCGTCCTCCATCGCTTGACCAAGAAGATAGACGTCATCCAAAATATGATATTTTATATAAGGATATAGATCGGGAAGAGCTACCAACTTCTGAATCATTAAAAGATACACTGAAACGAGTTAAGCCATTATGGGATAATAGCATCGTTCCACAAATTAAAAATGGGAAAAATATTTTAATTGTTGCACATGGTAATTCATTAAGGGCTATCGTAAAAATATTGAAAAAAATAACGAATAAAAATATAGTTGGTTTAAATATTCCTACTGGTGTGCCTTACATTTTTGAAATTAATAATAAACTTGAGGTAAAAAAGGATTATTTCTTAGGGAATGAAGACGAGATATTAAAACAAATAAATGATGTTTCCGCGCAAGGGGAATCAAAAAAATTAAATTAAATTATTAATTGCGTTTATTATTTTATCCTGATCTTCTTTTTTAAGGTATGGGTGCATTGGAAGAGACAGTATTTTATCAGATATTTTTTCTGAAACTGGAAAATCGCCATTTCTATATCCGTATTTTTCGTATCCTTTTTGTAAATGAACTGGAATTTTATAATAGACCATAGATGGTATGCCTTCACGACCTAAAGCGGTAATTATTTTGTTTCTATCTAAATCTTTAGGTATAATTATTGAGTATTGAGCCCATGATGATGAATACTCATTAGGAATCAGAGGAGAAATAAACATTTCGTGTATATTTTGTGTATAGTATTTTGCCACTTTATTTCTAAGAATTAATTCATTATCAAAAATATCTAGTTTTTCTAGAACAATGGCAGCCTGAATAGTATCTAGTCTGCCATTAATGCCAATACGTATATTTTCATATTTATCAATTCCACTGCCATGGATCCTAATAGACTTAATTTTATCTGCTAATTCATCATTATTTGTAAAAATTGCTCCTCCATCTCCATAACAACCAAGAGGTTTAGCAGGGAAAAAAGATGTTCCAGATATACTACCGAATGAGCCTGCTACTTTATCTCTTATTTTACCACCAAATCCTTGAGCAGCATCTTCGAGAATTAAAAGATTTTTATCATTAGCAAATTGCTCAATTAGGCGATATCTAGCTGGTAAACCAAAAAGGTCAACAGGAATGATTGCCTTAGGTTTCAATTTTTGTGAAATTGCAAAATTATATGCATCTTCTAAACCTGAGGGATTGATATTAAAAGTTTTGTCGTAAATATCGCAAAAAATAGGCGTTGCTCCAAGAAGCGAAATAACTTCAACTGTTGCTATATAAGTGAAGGGCGAAGTTATTACAGCATCTCCTGGTCCAATTTCCATTGCCATTAACGGCATAAGGAGTGCGTCTGTACCTGAAGAACAAGAGATGCAATGTTTCACCCTGACATAATCTGCTAATTTTTCTTCCAATTCACTGATCTCAGGACCCATGATGTATTTTCCATGATCTAAAATAGTTTTCATTCTAAGATCGATCTTTTCT
>CEUA01026653.1_pt1 | contig 22584 bp, 22 predicted proteins | sample 361541 | NCBI WGS metagenome assembly CEUA01 (sample SAMEA2623079, study PRJEB7988) | marine metagenome | isolation source: saline water (ENVO:00002010), including
AGAATTGTTTTACCTCAAGCTTTTCCTATAGCAATACCAGGTATGGGAAATTATTTAGTAGGAATTTTTAAAGATACTCCACTTTTATCTACAATAGGTGTTGCAGAATTGTTTCATGCTGCAACAGCAGTGGGTGGTTATAATTATAGATATTTGGAACCCTATACAATGGTTGGTATAATATTCTTAATTCTTTCTGTGCCAGCAGCTATGTGGGTTAGAAAATTAGAAACCAGAGTAAATGTGGCTCAGGGAAAAATTAAACAATGATGATTTAAAATTATGGAAAATAAAAAGTCTGAGGAAATTATAGTAAAGTTCGATGAGGTAACAAAACAATATGGTGATCTTATAGTTTTGGACAAGTTAAATTTAGAAATTAAAAAAAATGAGATGGTTTCTATTATTGGACCATCAGGCTCAGGTAAAACAACCGTTCTAAGGGTTTTAATGACTTTAGAAAAGATTAATGGAGGAGTTATACATTTAGATGGTGAAACACTTACTCATATGAATTCAAATGGAAAATTAGTTGAAGCTGATGAAAAATATTTAAGAGAGAGACGATCTAAGATTGGAATGGTATTCCAGCAATTTAATTTATTTCCACATATGACAGCTTTACAAAACTGCATTGAAGCTCCAGTTGAAGTACTTGGTATGAAAAAGGAAGATGCTGAACAACGAGCTCTCGAACTACTCGAGCTTGTTGGTTTAACAGATAAAAAAGATCAACATCCAACAAGATTATCAGGTGGACAACAACAAAGGGTAGCAATCGCTAGAGCATTAGCAATGAGACCAAAAGTAATGCTTTTAGATGAAATTACATCAGCATTAGACCCAGAGGTTGTTGGAGAAGTATTGAACGTTATAAGGTCTTTAAATAAAGAACATAACCTAACCATGATAATGGTCACACACCAAATGGGATTTGCAAGAGAAATTTCAGACCGTGTGTGTTTTTTTAATGAAGGAAAAATTTTCGAACAAGGTCCACCAGAACAATTATTTGGCGACCCAAAAAATGAGAGAACTAAACAATTTCTTCACGCAGTTCTTGATGCTAATTAGTTTTCTCTAGTTTGTTTAACTTCAAAATTTTCTAGTCTTGAAGAAAGCTCTTCATTCAAATTTTGCTCTTTTTGCTCTTTTAACATTTGAGCATGCATTTCTTTTTGTTTTATCCGTTGATCTCTAAGTCTTTCTTCAGCTTCTTTTTCTTTTTGTTTTTGATCAAATTTAGCTTCCCACTCTCGCAATTTTATATCTTCTTGTTCTTTCTTAATTTGATCCTCATAATCTTTTAACTTTTGTTTTTTTAATTTTCTTTTCTGTTCTCTTTGTTCTTTTTTCTTTTGTTCATCTTCTCTTACTTTTAAATCAACATCTTTCCTTTTTTGCTCCTCTTGTTTTTCAAATATAAATTTTTCTTTCTTTTTATTTTCTTTTTCTATAATTTTTTGCTCTTCATTTTTTAGCTTTAACTCTTCATCTTTTTTTACTAGCTCTTCATTCTTTAATCTAAGAGATTCATCTTTTAATTTAAGCTCTTTGTCTTTTAATTTTTGTTCTTTTTCTTTAAATTTTATTTCTTCGTTTTCTTTTTCAAGCTCTTTATCTTTTAACTTAAGCTCATCATCTTTACGTTTGAGCGCTTCATCTTTTCTTCTTTGCTCATCTTCTTTTAATTTTTGTTCTTTTTCTTTTAATTTCAATCTTCCTTGATCTTTTTTAATTTGTTCACTTATTAATTTGAGCTCTTTTCTTTCTTTAATCTTTTGTCTATTTTTGAAATCTTCATACACTCTATTAAGTATTCCAGATTTCTTTATTACTCTGCTTTTTTTTTTATTCTTTCTCATTTTTAATAATTATAATTTAAGCAAAGATTGAGTAACTTAACAAGTTAATCGATATAAAATATTGATCATTATGGTTTACAACCCATAATAGATATTATTTATTTTTTTCTTTATTTTGCTTGTTTTTCTGGATTTGAAAGATCCACTCCTGTGTCTGGATCTAACTGAATACCTACTGGTGTAATATTTCTTGGTAGTGGAGTAAAGGTATTATCGTTTTCAGCAACAGGAACATTTGATCTACGAAGCATTCTGTAAACACCAAATATAAAAATAATTATTTGAAATATGAATAAGAAAACAAAAAAACCATTAGGTCCAATTTCTTTCATAAAAAAAGAGCACAAAAAAGGTGCGGGCATAGCACTTAATCCAAATATAAGCTGCAAACCTGCACCAGCCGAAACGAATTTTTCTTTGGGCAAAAAATCATTTACATAAGCTAGATTAAGAGAGAAAAGTGGTAAGCACATACCAGCATAAAGGCTAATAAAAATATAAAATAGCATTCTGTGGTTTGATATATGTTGAAAAATGGTTTTTGAGTCTGGAGACAAATTTATGAAATCAGGTGATATAGAAACAGAAAAAAAACATAAAAGAGCAAAAATGGCCCCTAATAAAGCAGTTATGATAATTACTAATCTTCTATCATAACGATCAGATAAATATCCAATAGGCCACTGAAAAACTGCTCCAGAAATAGTAATTAGAGATAGATATAAAGAAATTTCTAAAATTGAAAAATTCATTAAAGCACCGTATACAGCGCCCATAGTAAATATAGCTGGGTGCAAAAAACCAGTACACAGCATACTAACAGTTCCTAGTGGTGAGGTCTTATATAATTCTTTTATTTTAATTGATGAAATTTTTTTAAATGTTGGTGGTTTACGTTTTGTTAGCAGAATAGGTATTAATGCGATTGATAATAACAAAGATACCAATATAAATGGCTCATATTCTTTTGGATTATTAAAATTTAATAATAACACTCCTAATGCAAGACAAGTAAAAGTAATTACCATGTAAATTGATAATACTTTTCCTCTTGTTCTATTAGTGGCTCTATCATTTAACCAACTTTCAACTACGACAAAAATACTTAGCATACTAAAACCTGTAAGAAATCTTCCAACAGCCCAAATATATGGATTTACGAAAATCGCATGAATCAAAATACTAAGTGAAGCTACTGATGCGAATGCAGCAAAAACTCTAATATGTCCTACTTTACCAACTAAATTTGGCACTGCATTTGCAGCAGTAAAATAACCGACAAAATATCCAGACATTAATATACCAGTGGCGACAATATCAAAATCTTCTAAAACTGCTCTAAGACCTAAAAGGTTACCTTGTAATCCATGAGCAAGAATAATAATTCCATAACCAAGAAAAAGAGCCCATGAATTTTTAAATAATTTACTCATTTGTGAGTGAGTATGCCTTTTGTATAAAAAAGCAAGTAGTAATTTTTTATTATGTTTTTTTTAAGGCTAAAAAAGAATGGGTTGCTATAGTTAGTATAACTATAACTCCTCCTACAATTGTTTCAGGGCTTGGCTCTTCTTTTATTACAAACCATACCCATAAAGGACCCAATACTACTTCAAGTAAAAAAAATAGGTTTACCTCTGCTGCAGTTATGTATCTTGGAGCTAAAGTGATTAAAACAAATGGAATGGCTACACAAAATATACACATAGCTGGGATGATCAAATAATCATTTCCTTTGATATTTAGATCATCGACATAGAATAGCGCAATTAAAGCAATTATGAATTTAGCTGTCATAGCAGAGGGAATTAGATTGCCACTTTTTTTCCTTGCTCTTATAATTACAGCTCCTGCCGCGAGCCCTAATGCGCAAATAAATCCAAAAACATTACCTTTAACATCTCCTTTTTCAAATGAATCAATAAATATATAAATTACAGCTAAAGTTGTTATTGTTATGGCTGTCCATGTTTTTTTATCTGGAGTTTCTTTTAGAAATATAAAACTTACTATAGCAGATAACATTGGAGCTAAACTTACCATTATTAAAGTGTTTGCTACCGTTGTATTTTCTATTGAGTGAACAAACAAAATATTTGTTACTATAAATGTGCAAATATAGCCTATGCCGTGCCATCCATTTTCAATTATTGAATAAAAAAAATTACTTCTTTTAATTATCAAAAGACCAATAAAAACTACAAAAAAAGGGACGAATCCACGATAAAATATCAGATTCCACGATTCAACATTAGATAATCTAATCAATAAACTATCTGGAGTAATAAACATTATTCCTACAAATGCTAACAATGTTCCTTTACGTTGATCTGATAATTTCATTTGAATTTTTTTTATATCTAAATTGAGTAAGGTTTTCTGCCAAATATTTTCTTAACGAAAGGTTCAAATTCCTTTAATGGAAGAGATTTAAAATTCGGATCAAAAGACATTTGATCCCATTTTTCGCAGAAATTTATAGTTTCCTGATAGTATTTATGACCTCTATATTTGTCTCTTTGATTTCTATTTCCACCCAAATGATGAGCATAGTAGTACATTTGAAATTCACCATGTTTTTCGACTATCCAGCGAGTTTTTTCACTAACATATGGTTTAAGGACTGCGGCAGCGTACTCAGAGTGGTTTAATGGGGCAAGCTCATCTCCAATGTCATGAAACAAAGCAGCTACTATCATTTCATCTCCAGCTCTATCGTTTAAAGCTCGTGTTGCTGTTTGAAGTGAATGCTCAAGTCGACTAATTTTATATCCTTCTAAAGTTGAATTGAGTCCACTCATAAATTTTAACAATCGTTCTGCAGTACCCTCTATGTATTTTTTTTCATGCTTATCTAGCAAAAGATAGTCTTCTTTAGAACCATCTTTCATTTGAGTAAAATTTACTTTATCCATAATCTTAGCTATTTGATGCAGTACTTAATAAAGACAATTGAGTAATTTTGTCATCACCTAAATTGTCAATTGGTTTAACAGGGTAATCTCCTGTAAAATAATGATCAGTTAATTGTGGATAAATATTATTTCTTTTATCAAAACCCATAGCCTTATACATACCATCTATTGATAAAAATTTTAAAGACTTGGCGTTAATATATTTACAAATTTCATCATTAGTTTTATTTGAAGCTAAAAGTTCTTTTTTTGTTGGAGTATCCACACCATAAAAATCAGGAAATTTAATTTCTGGAGAAGCAATTCTAACATGTACTTCTTTTGCTCCAGCATCATATAGCATTTGCACTATCTTATGTGAAGTTGTTCCCCTAACAAGTGAATCATCAACTAAAATAATTCTTTTATTTTTTATTGATGATTTGTTTGCATTTAATTTTAGTTTAACGCCTAAACTTCTTATTTTTTGAGAAGGCTCAATAAAGGTTCTTCCAACATAATGATTTCTAATTAAACCAAGTTCAAATTCTTTGCCTAAGTATTGACTATATCCAATTGCTGCTGCATTTCCAGAATCTGGTACAGGAACTATCAAATCTGCATCTACATTTGTTTCTTTGGCAAGTTCTTTTCCAAAATTTTTTCTATATTCATATGCACATTTTCCGTTAAGTATGCTGTCAGGTCTTGAGAAATAAATATATTCAAATACACAAGGTCTAATTTTTTTTGCAGGGAATGGTTTAATACTTTTTAAATTATTGTTTTCTACATAAACAATTTCACCATTTTCTACATCTCTTATGTATTTAGCACCTATAATGTCTAAAGCGCATGTTTCCGACGCAAAAACATATGAATTTTTTAATTTTCCAATTACTAGCGGTCTTATTCCAAAAGGATCCCTTACTCCTATTAAAACATTTTGAGTTAACATCACCAAAGCATAACCTCCTTGAATTTGGAATAATGCATCTACAATTTTATCTATAGTATTTTCTCTTTTTGATTTAGCAATTAGTTGAACAATCGTTTCTGTATCTGACGTAGTATGAAATATAGCACCATCTCGAACTAATTTTTTCCTCAAACTTATCGCATTAGTAAGATTTCCGTTGTGTGAAACGCCGATACCACCTGCATTAGTGTCTGCAAAAAAGGGCTGCACATTTCTTATAGTTGCACCTCCCGTCGTACTATATCGATTATGTCCAATCGCATAATCGCCTGGGAGATTTTTCAAAACTTCTTCTTTATTAAAATTATCACCAACTAAGCCAAACTTTTTTTCAGCATGATACTTTCCACCATCAAAAGAAACTATACCACAACCTTCTTGACCTCTATGTTGTAAAGCATGTAAAGCAAGTGCTGTAAAAGTTGCTGCATCAGAATTGTTGCTTATTCCAAAAACTCCACATTCTTCTTTAATTTTAGGATTATAGTTCTTCAATTTTTTCTTTAGTATCTTCGTAATTTTTTTCATTAGGGAATTCTTTTATAAGATAGTTACTACCTTTTTGTACATATGGAAAGGTAAAGGATTTATTTAGATTAATGGGCCAATTATCGTAATTATAAACTATATTAACAGTTGAAAATATACAAACTGCAACAACATATCCTCTTAAAAATCCAAAAAAGAATCCAAATAAAGTATCTAACTTCCCAAGACCAGAATACTTCACTGCTTTACTTAAACCTTTATTAATCATCAATAAAATAAAAATCACTATTACAAAAATCGAAATACCTAAAGAGATATCAAGAACATATTCATTACTAATGAAATCTCGCACATAAGGTTTTGCTTTTGGAAACATAACTAAGGTTACTACGTATGCTAACAACCACTTAGATGCCGCTAATAGACTTAATACAAAACCTTTTCTTGAGCATTTAATCAAGGAAAGAATTGTGATTATTATATAAAATAAATCAAAATTAGAAATTGTATCAAATAAATTGCTTATACTTTCAAGCATTTACAGAGTTATTTTTGAAGGGCTTAGTAATTAAAATAAGAGCAGGTAAAAGAGTTAAAACAGAAATCATTGCAAATAACATTGCCAAACCAGTAAAAACTCCAAAATATATAGTTGGAATAAAATTCGAAAAAACTAATATTGAAAATCCAAAAACAATAGTAATTGAAGTATTCAGTATTGCGACCCCGACCGTCGAATGGCACAATCGCAAAGTTTCTTTATAATTATTATTTTTCAAATACTCTTCTTTAAATCTGTATATATAATGTATGCTATTATCAACAGCGATACCAATTGTTATAGCTGCAATTGTAATTGTCATCATATCCAAAGGTATTCCAAGTAGACCTATTATTCCCAAGATAAAAAATGCTGCAATAAAATTAGGTATAACTCCAATTAGTGCAAGTTTTAGATTTTTAAACAAAATCATAAACATAATAAAAATACCAATCATCACGAATCCCAAAGTAAGTATTTGAGATTTAAATAAGCTTTGTAAGAGATTATTAAATAAAATTAAAACTCCAGCCAGTTTGAACTCTTCTTTTTTTAAACCTAATTTATTTTCTAAATCAAAATTAATTTGTTTAATTAATTCATTTCTCCTTAAATCTTTTTCTGAGTCTTTAATTCTTAAACTTATTCTAGCTTCATTTTCTTGGATAGAGATATATGGATCAACAATTTCTTTTTTTATTGTATCAGGAAGCTTGCTGTACAAGACACCCATTTCTAATGTTCCGAGTTCTTTATTATTATTTAATTGAGTTGCAACTTCTATAATTGACCAAAAAGATAAAACTTTCCCAATTTGAGGCAATCCATCTAAGTAATTATGAACATTTTTAATTTTATCTATTTTGTCTTTTGTAAACCAATATTTTTCGTTACTCTGAGTCTCTTCATCATCCCAATCTTCAAAATCATCATCTGTTTTTGATGTTTCATTTGCTTCTAATTTAGGAAACTTTATTATTACTTCTAGTGGGGTAGTACCACCAAGTTTTTCATCAATAAGCTTCATGCCTTTATATATTTCAGTATTTTTTTTAAAGTAATTAATAAAACTATTTTCTACTTCAAGCCGGCTGATTCCGAATATACTTAATATTACTATTAATGATGAAAATAAAAAAATAATTTTATTACTATTTATTGAAAGATTACCCAGAAATTTAGTAATTTTAGATTCACTTTCATTAATAGTTATCTCTTCTGTAGACAAAAAATTTAGTAATGTTGGCAATAAAGTAAATGTAATAGTAAAAGACACAATCAATCCTAAAGTCATCATCCAGCCAAAATCAATTATTGGTTTTATTTCGCTAAAAATTAAAGACAAGAATGCACAAATTGTTGTTAACACAGTGTATATTATTGGCCAAAACATTTTACTTGTTGTTAAAAAGATTATTTCTGAAGTACTCAAAGATGGATTATTTTTTTTTAATTGCACAAAACGTGTACTCATATGAATGTTCATTGCCATTGTTAGAATTAACATAAGTGCAATGAAATTGGATGAAATTACTGTAACTTTCCAACCAAGTAAACCAAGCAGACCAATCATAATTAATACAGAAAAAAAACAACTACTTATAGGAACAACAATCCATATTATTTTTCTAAAAATAAACCATAGTGTAGCAATAATAAATAACAAAACTCCTATTCCAAAAACAGTAATATCATTTTTTATAAAAGAAATCATATCATCAGCAATCATTGGAATTCCTCCTAGAAAAATTTCACCTGCGCTATCGTAAGTTTTGATTATTTCTCTAATTTCTAAAATATTTTTGTGGTTTTGTTTTTTAATTTCATCTTTTAATTTTTCGATTTCTTCTTCACCTTTATTTTCTAAATTTTCTAACTTTTTATTTTTTTTTAAATTAACAATTAATCCTGTAGTTTTACCATCCTCACTAACTACAAAGTTTCTAAACACTGGACTATTCAAAATTTCATCAAATCCTCTTTCTCTATCTACATCTTCATCTTTAAGAGTTTTAAAGTTTTTTAATCTTTCTGATAGTGGGGCTTCTGAATTGTTAAGAAGTGGGACATCTAATAATGTGATAACGTTATGTACCCAATCTAAGCTTTGAATTTTATATTTTAGACTAAGTAAATTATTAATAGAATTATTTGAAACAATGTTTTCGTTTGGTGTGAAGGTTAATACCAAAAATTCTTTTGAACCATATCTATTGTTTATTTCTTTTAAATATTTTAAATCTGGATCTCCATCTATTAACAAAGTATCGGAAGAAGCATCTAATTTAAAATCTTTAGAAAAATATCCAAAGCCTAATAGTGTGATTATTAAGAATGCAATTACAATCTTTGGTTTTTTTAGGACAATATTTTGATATAAATGTATAAACATTAAATACAATTATATATTTTATATTAGGTATTTTGAGTATCTTTAAATTTGGTAAACATTTCCTCAAATTCAAGCATTATTTTGCCTGTTGGACCGTGTCTTTGTTTTCCGATGATAATTTCAGCAAGGATTGATACTTCGTTCATTTTTGCTTGCCACTCTGCATGTTCTACAGTCGAAGGCCTAGGTTCTTTTCTTTCTAAATAGTAAGCCTCTCGATAAACAAACATGACAACATCAGCGTCTTGTTCGATAGAGCCAGATTCTCTTAAATCTGATAATTGGGGTTTTTTATCATCCCTTTGTTCTACTTGTCTCGAAAGTTGCGAAAGTGCTAAAACTGGTACAGACAACTCTTTTGCTATAGCTTTAAGTCCTTGAGTAATTTCTGATATTTCTTGAACTCTTCCATCTTTATTATTTAATGAAGCTCTCATTAACTGAATATAATCAACAACTATCATATCCAAACCATATAATCTTTTAATCCTTCTAGCTCTATTACTCAGTGCAGCTATACTTATTGCAGGGGTCTCATCAATAAATAAAGGAAGCTCGGAAATATTTTTTGAAGTTTCAATAAATTTATCAAACTGTTCGTCAGATATTTTTCCTCTCCTAATATCATTTGATTTTATTCTAGATTGTTCAGCTAGTATTCTAGTAGATAATTGTTCTGAAGACATTTCTAAAGAAAAGAAAGCTACACAAGATTTTTTATTATTTTCTTGAATATTTTTTGCAGCATTAAAAGCTATATTTGTGGCTAGTGCAGTTTTACCCATTGAAGGCCTTCCTGCAATTATAATTAGATCAGATTTATGAAGCCCACCCAATCTGTCGTCTAAATCTCTTAATCCAGTTGGTACTCCAACTATCCCTTCTTCATTTTTATAGGCGTTTGTTGCCATTTCAATAGTAAATTTTACAGCTTCGTCAAATTTTACTAGCGAAGAACTTACAGATCCTCTTTCAGCTAAATCAAAAAACAATTTTTCTGAATTTTCAATAATATTTTGCCCAGATATATTTATGTCACTTAATTTTGCAGAATAAATAGTATTTTCAGATATTTTAATTAGTTCCCTTCTAACAAACATATCATAGATAATTTTTGAATATTCAATAGCCTGTCTAGAGGATGTAGAAAATTTTGTAATTTTTACTAGATACTCAGGTATGTTAATTTCATCTTTTTCGTTTTCAAAATAATTTTTTAAAGTGATTGGATTTGCTAACATTCCCTTGTAAATTAGATTTTCTATAGCTCCAAAAATTTTTTGATGCATTGGATCAAAAAAATTATTATTCGAAATAATTGTATTTATTTCATCAAATATTTCGTTAGATATTAAAATAGAACCGAGAACTGATTGTTCGGCCTCTATATTGTTTGGCAGTTCTTTGTAATTCTCTTTAACCAAGCTTAGGTTATTATTCATAAATATATTTTTATATTAGAGAAAACTTAAAACAATTGAAAAAAAATATTGGGGAAAAGAATGTATAATTATTGACTGATCTCAGCAGGTATCACTTCAATATTTATTTCAGATTGAACCTCTGCGTGTAAATTTACTTTAGCCTTAAAAGTACCAATAGATTTGATTTCTTTTACTAGTTGTATCATCGAAGGTTTAATTTCAAGTTTATCTTTATCAAAAATTAATTTTGATATTTCTGTCGGTTTGACTGAACCATATAATTCTTTATTCTCAGTGCTTAATTTTTTAACTTTATATACTTTACCATTAATTTTATCATGAATTTCTTTAGATTCTCTCTTTTTCTCTAAGTCTTTTTTGCCTAAATCTGATTTAATTTTTTCTACTTCTTTTATGTTTTCTTTTGAAGCATAAAGAGCTTTTTTATTTGCTATTAAAAAATTTCTAGCAAAACCTCTTTTTACATCAATGATTTCTCCAATTGATCCAATTTTTCTTAAATTTTCTAGTAATATGACTTTCATTTAAATTAAAGCTAAATTTCTTGCTCTTTTAATGGACAACGAAAGTTCTCTTTGTTTTTTTTGACTAACATTTGTTACCCTTGATGGAAGTATTTTTCCATTTTCAGAGACATATTTTTTTAACAACTGGATATTTTTATAATCAACTATTGGAGCTCCTTTTATAGATAGGGGGCAAGCTCTCTTAAACTTATATTTATTTGGTTGAAATATACTTAGTTTTGAAAAATTACTTTGCTTATTTTTATTATTTGATGATTTTTTCTTTTTTTGCATTTTTAATATTCTTTAATCTTTTTTTTTTCACTGTCTTCTTTTTTTGAGAAGTAGTTTGTATTTAGATCAAATTTTTTAACTTTTACCGTCATATATCTTAGAAGATTTTTATCAATACTTTCGTTTTTTTCTAACTCTTTTATTATTTTTCCATGGCCTTTTATTTTAAAATGAATGTAATTTCCCTTTTTATTTTTTTTTATTATATATGAAAGATTTAGCAGTCCCCAGTTTTCAGTCTTCACTATGTTACCTTCGTTTTTTTCAACGATTTTTGTGTATTTATCAGTTAATTGATTAATCTCACTAGGTGTTGCGTCTTGCCTTGCTACAATTGTATGTTCGTATAAATTCATAATTTTTATTCTATAAAAAATGAGGATATACTATTATAATTCTTTAATTACAACACTTAAAAGCATATTATAAATTTAAATATTTAAATGTTTTCAGTAATTTTTCCAGGTCAAGGCTCACAAATAGTAGGAATGGCCAAAGATCTTCATTCTAAATTTGAAATTGTTAATAAACTTTTTAAAGAAGCAGATGAAATTCTAAACTATCCAATAACGAGGCTAATATTGGAGGGTCCTAAAGAAGATTTGAATTTAACAGAAAATACTCAGCCTGCTATTTTTTTAGTAAGTTATTCTATATTCCAGGTTATTAAAAAAGAATTTGGTATAGATTTAAATAAAGCAAATTACTTTGCTGGACATTCACTTGGTGAATATAGCGCATTGTCTTGTTCTGAAGCTTTAAATTTTGCAGATACTCTAAAAATTCTTAAATCGAGAGGAAGTGCGATGCAAAATGCAGTTCCAAAGGGAGAAGGATCTATGGTAGCGGTGTTAGGTGCAGATATAAATAAAATTGAAAAAATTATTTTAAACAATCAAGAAAAATACGAATGTTTTATTGCTAATGATAATTCAGAAGGCCAGTTAGTTGTTAGTGGTGGTTATAACGATATAGAAAAATTCATTTTTGATTTAAAATCAAATAGTATTAAAAATATTAAATTGCCTGTTAGTGCTCCCTTTCACTGCAAACTTATGAGAAAAGCTACTGAAACTATGAAGTCACAAATTAATGAACTAAAATTTAGTGAGCCAAAAAATATATTAATTTCTAATGTTACAGCTACGGAAGTTAACAAGCCAGAAATGTTTAAAGATCTATTAATTCAACAGATCGAAGGCAGAGTAAAATGGAGAGAAAGTGTTTTATTTATGATAAAAAAAGGTGTAAATCAGTTTGTAGAAATTGGACCTGGTAAAGTTTTGTCTGGATTAATTAAAAGAATTGATAAAAGTGTAAAAGTTAGTGCAATAAATACTGAAGAAGATATAAAGCTATTAAATATAAATGATTAACCTTAAGGATAAAAAAATAATAATTACTGGTGCCACTGGTGGAATAGGTTATTCGTTAGTTAAAACGTTTGTATCTTTAGGTGGAAATATTTTAGCGACAGGAACCAAAACAGAAAAACTTGATTTATTAAAAAAGGAATTTCCCAGTATTAATATTTTAAAATTTGATATCTCCGATCATTCAAAGATCGAAGAGTTTATTGAAAATGCATCTTCTAAATTAGATGGTATAGATGTAATAGTTAATAATGCAGGAATTAATTTAGACAACTTGTCCTTAAGAATGAAAGAAGATGAATGGAAAAAAGTTATCGATATAAATTTAAGCTCTACATTTTTGCTTTGTAAATTTGGAATAAAAAAAATGCTTAAAAATAAATATGGAAGAATAGTTAATGTTACTTCAATAGTAGGACATACTGGCAATTTAGGTCAAGCTAACTATGCCGCCTCAAAAGCTGGTATTATCGGAATGTCTAAAAGTTTAGCAATAGAATATGCAAAAAAAAATATTACAATAAACTGTGTATCACCTGGTTTTATTCAAACTAAAATGACAGACAATATTGCTGAAAATATTAAAGCTGTTTTAATATCTAAAATACCTATGGCCAAACTAGGAAAAGGCGAAGATGTCTCAAATACTGTAGCTTTTTTATGCTCAGAAGCTGCATCATATATAACAGGTGAAACAATACATGTTAATGGCGGTATGTATATGGCTTGACAAAGTTGAGTAATAATTTATTAACGAAATAAAACAAAGGAACAAACATTATGTCTGAAGATATTTCAAGTAAAGTTAAAAAAATTGTAGCAGATCATCTAGGTATAGAAGAAGCAAAAGTAACTGATGAGTCAAGTTTTATTGATGACCTTGGCGCAGACAGTCTAGATACAGTTGAATTAGTAATGGCTTTTGAAGAAGAATTTGGTTCAGAAATTTCTGATAGTGAAGCCGAAAAAATCCTAACTGTAGGTGACGCAGTTAAATTTATTGAGAGTAAAAGTAATTAGTTAAATTAAATGTCCTTAAAAAAAGATGGGATAATGGTAATATTATCATCCCCATCAGGGGCTGGCAAAACTACGCTTGTAAAACTTTTATCAAAAAGAAAAAACTTTCATATATCCATTTCCCACACTACAAGAAGACCAAGAGCAAACGAAATTAAAAATCAAGACTATTATTTTATAGATGAAAACCATTTTCAAAGTTTAATTGAAAATAAAGAATTTCTTGAACATGCTAAAGTATTTAATCACTATTATGGGAGTTTAAAATCTCCAATAATAGAAAAACTAAAAAAAGGTAAGGATGTTATTTTTGACATTGATTGGCAAGGCACTGAACAAATAAAAGATAGAAAATTAGAATTTAAATTAATTACTTTTTTTGTATTACCCCCAAGTAAAGAAGTTTTATTTGACAGATTATCTAATAGGGATATGAAAGATAAGCTCATAGTGGAGGAAAGAATGAAAGAGTTTAATAAAGATGTTTTACATTGGAAAAACTATGATTATGTAGTTATTAATGATCAGTTAGAAAACTGCTATAATAAAATTTCATCACTTATAGATAAAGAGATTAATAACACCAATCAAAGCTATGATAAAAAATTAATTATACAACATGTAAACAAATTAATTTCTTAGACTTTCATATTCTTTTGCAATTTTTAAATATGTTTCTGTAGAGAGATTTTGGGGTCTTAAATTTTCGTCTATATCTAATTTTTCAATTATTAATTTAGGATTATTGAACAATCTACTAAAAGATTTTTTTATTTTTTTTCTTTTTTGATTAAAAAAAATTCTAGTTATCATCTCAAGATTTTCATTTTTTTTAATTTTAATAAAATTTGTTTTTGGTTTAAACAAAAGTAAAGAACTATTTACTTTTGGCTTAGGAAAAAAACTTCCAGGTTTAATATCAATTATTTTTTCAACATCTAATTTCCAATTAGAAATTATTGATAGTCGGCCAAAATTTTTTGTATTTTCTTTTGCAATAATTCTATCGGCTACTTCCTTTTGAAACATTAATATAAGTTTTGAAAACCAGAAATCTTCATTATTTATTTGATTTATCCATTTTGACAAAATTTGTGTAGAAATATTATAAGGCAAGTTGCCAAAAACAGTTACTTTATTTTTGAAAATGTAGTTTTCATTTATTTTTAGTACATCGGTATTAATAATTTCTATTTTTTTTTGAAATTTTTTTTTTAATAAATCGACTAAATTATTATCTTTTTCAATAACAAAAAATTTATTTGGGTTTTTTTTTAAAATATATTCAGTCAAATTTCCTGTTCCAGGCCCTATTTCAAGAACTTCAGTATTTGAATTAATTTTTCCAATATTAACAATTTTTGTTAAAATATTTTCGTCAATTAAAAAATTTTGACCTAAGCTTTTTTTAGCTTTAACTAGCACTGTTTTGATCCAGGAAAATTAGTGATTTTTTTAAGCTTGTTGGATCAGATTTATTTTTTCCCAACATTTGATTATTTGTCCCATGATCAGGCGAAACTCTAATAAATGGCAAACCAAGAGTAATATTAATTGCATCGAATTGATAAAGAGTTTTTATAGGAGTTAATACTTGATCATGATACATTCCTAAAACTACGTCAAATTTATTTACATTTTTTTTAATAAACAATGTATCTGCAGCATATGGACCAAAAACTTTAATTTTCTTTTTTAAAGCACCCTTTATAGCTGGAATAATTATTTTCTTTTCTTCGTTATTTTTTTTACCTGATTCACAGTGTGGGTTTAATCCACAAACAGCTATTTTTGGTTTTTTATTAAGAACTTTTTTATAAAAGTTATTAACAGTAGTTATATTTTTAATTATTTTACTTTTAGTAATTTCTTTAAAAATGTTTTTAAGTGGAAGATGAGTAGTTACAGTACTTACAGATAAATTTTTATTATAAATCAGCATAACTTCTTTTCCTCGTTTATTAGTTTTAGAAGCCAAGTATTCTGTTATGCCAGGAAATTTTGAATTCAAGAAATGTTTTTTTGAAATAGGTCCATTTACTAAACCTTTCGCTTTATTTTTCCTCATTAGATCTAAACCTAATTTAAAACATTCGCTTATATAATTGTTTGATTTCTTTGAAATTTTATCAAAAACTTTATTAAATCTGAATTTAACATCAATTAAATTAATACTATTGTTGTTAATAGATTTAATGTTTAAAAGTTCTTTATCGATTATTCTAATTTTAAATAAAAAATTTAATTTTTTCATTTGTTTAATTAAATTTTCTTTAGAAGCGATAATAATAATTGGTGATTTTATTAATTTTATTTCTTTACTTTTTAAAGTCTTAAAAAATATTTCTAAAAAAACACTATAAGGTTCTCCAGCTACTATAATTATTGGCTTATTCTTCACGGATTAAAGTATTATATTTTAATTTTTGATAAAAAATTCTTGAAAAATTATTTAGTTGTCTGTTTCTTTCAGTAGAAATTTTTTCGTTTAATAATTTATTTGTATCAAAATTATTTTTTATTTCTTTTTTGTTATCTACTTTAAGAATTAATTGATTACCAGATACATTTATTGGTTTTGTCATTTGATTAATATCTAAATTTTTAATCTTATCTATTATAACTTTTGATAATCGAGCTTCGTCTATCCATCCTATTACACCACCATACTTTGAAGTCTCAGAAATACTGTAAATATTTGCAGTATTTTTAAATCCAACATTCGATATTTCATTTAGTATTTTTTGATACTTTTCATCAAAACTTTCCTCTCCTTCTATTTTAAATAATATTTCAGATAATAAGTAAGATTGTCTAAATTTTTTTTCATTATTTATTTGGCTTTTTATTTGTTTTTTCAATTTTTCTATATCAATTTCAACATTTCCATTAAATTTATTATATATAAGCTCATTCCAAAAAGTTTCTATTTTGATTTTATTTTTCACTTCAGAAATAGTTAAATCAAATTGATCAAGGTATTGTGCGAATTCATCTTTATTATTTATGTTTAATCTAAGATATAAGTCTTCTAGTTGTTCTTCTACATATTCTGATTCAATTTCATCAAATTTATAATATTTTTTTAATTCATTTTTTTTTATTATTTCCTTCATTAATGATTCTTTTGCTATACTTAATAGCTTTGATTTATTCATAGATTTTAACTCTTTGTTAAGTGCTGTTAGATATTTATATTCAGATTCTAAATCAAGACTAGTAATTATATCATTATCTATTTTTAAAATTATTGTTGAGGTATTTGATGATATAGCATTTTTTGTAAATAGAAAAAAAATTATAATTAAAAATAAAAAAAAAGTCTTTTTGCAAATAAATCTTAAAATCATCTAGTAATATTTGGACTGTTTGTCTTTCCGAAAGGTACAATAGTTAAAGTAAAAAATAATTGTTCTTCTGGTTCTAGATCTGAATCATTATAGTATTCTTTGTTATACTCTATAGCAGCTACCAAACAATCATTGTTATATTCATATATTAAGTTGTAATACTCTACTAAATCAGTTTTTTTATTTTTTCTAGTTCCAAACCTTAATTTATTTGTTTCGTTAAACGAATATTGAGTGTCATTTGATATATAGCTTTCATTTCCAATATAATTTTTAGTTTCTAAAAATTCAAAAGTAGTTACAAAATTATTTAAGCTTAAAGTTGTTTTAACTGCATCGTAATTTGAGGCAGTAAAATCATTATCAACTGAAAAATTGTAATTTAAATTTAAATACTTTGATGGGCTCAAGCTAAGGCCCCCAACTATATCTGACGTTTTATGTCCGATTGTACTTGTGCTTGGCAAATCTTTATTTTCTTCATTTCTAAAATTAGTAGCAATATCAAGGGCAAGTATGTCATTTCCTTCTTTATTCCTTTTTAAGTATTGACTGCCAAGTGTCACTGAGGCTCCACCTTCTACAGAATCATTCATTGCTATTCTATTAAATGAGTAGATATTATTAATATCGATTCTTCTATCTTTCTTCCTAGAATTTTTTGTGTGACTAGGACTATACCTAAATGAAGCAATTGGAGTTAAATAATGATCATAATTTTCTTCAAATTTGTTTAGAGGATATTTCATTTCAAATAATGCAGCACCCAAAAGTTCAAAGTTTGAGTGGTTTTTAAATCTTGTTGAATTTTCTGAATCTGTGTTAACATTTTTTAATAGCAAACTAAATTTATTTGTAACTCCATTTTCAAGAATTTTTGAGTCTGACTTATATAAAATATCGTTTGCAAAAATTTTATCATGATTGTCTCCACTATAGGTTTTTTGGTATCCAAAAGATTTATATATCCATTCTCCTTTTGAATCTTCTTTACGATCCATATTTTTTTGGATTGTGAAATTTGGATAAATGTATTCAAATCTATCTGTAGTCGTATTTTCTAGGTCCTCATAAACTTCAAAGCTTGTCTCAATTGATAGATCGTCATTATAAAGATCGAAATTCATATAAGAGTTAAGCGTAGAAGTATTAGTTATTAATGGGGAATCGATTTTATAAGTTTTAAGATATGTATCATTAGAGGAATGCTCTAAATTAATTTCTAAGTTACTTTCTTCAAATTTTGTCATTTTCAAATCATAAAGTGAGTTTGAGAAAAAGTGTGTTTTGCTTGAACTTCCAGAGTCGAGAGAAAAAATATTTCGTTTTTTATTTAGACTAAAATCTACAATATGTTCAGAGTTTTTGTTTACTTGTCTATATTCACTTTGAAGTATTAAGTTCTTTTTTTCAAAAAATCTTGGCTTAAAAGTAAAATCTCTATTTTCAGAAATAACATGGTAATAGGGTATTTCCATGGACATCCCAAGTTTATTGGAGTCAGTAAGTGTAGGAAACAAAAAACCAGATTGTCTTTTTACAGTAGGATCTGGATGGAAAAATTTAGGAAAATAAAAAACAGGTTTATCGTAAACTTTTAACCAAGCTTTTTTATAATTTATAATCTTTCTCTCTTTGTCATGAACAACTTCATCCGCTGACATTGCCCAAGGAGGACATTTTTCTCTTCTTTTACATGTCGTGAAAATACCTTTTTTTATTATACTTTTATTTTTGTCAGCATATACAGATCTTCCTTTTAATCTTGGCTCGTTTTCTGAATTTCCAAAACTAGATCTATCAAAATTAATTTCTAAATCCTTTCCAATAATTTTTTTAGTAGCCAAGTCTAACATACCTTTTTCAATTTGATAATTATTTGACTGAGCATCTAAATAATTTATTTTATCCCCGCTAATAATTTTGTTTGGTATTTTATATATAAATTTATCGACTAAAAATTTATTACCCTGCTCATCTCTAATCGAAGTTGAATCGTTTGAGCTTACTTCCATCTTTTCTCTTAAGTAGATTAGATTTTTAGTTTTTATTATATAGTTATCATTCGTCTTTATAATTGCCTCACCATCAGTAATAATTTTTTCATTTTTTTTATAATAAATAATTTTTGCTGCTTGAATATTTGTTTTATTTGCAAGATCAAAAATATTTACATTACCTTCAACCTTCAAAATTAAATTTACACGATCATATTCAAAATATTTTCCTGTTATTTCAGTAAGGTTATCATTTGTAATTATTTTTCCATTTGAAGCTTTGTAGGTTTTACCGTTATTAATTATGTCTATCTTGTCAGTTTCAAATTTAAATTCATCCGCATATAAATTTGACATTAATATTAAAGATAGAATTAGTATTATTAGTTTAAAATTATTTTTCATTTATTCTTACCAATCCAATTAAACAAAAAATAATTAATAGTATTAAGGGCATCCATGCAGAAAAAATAATTGGTAGGCTTTGATTTTTTCCAAGAAGACCAAAGAAATAATTTATGTAGTAAATTGATACCGATACAAGGATACCTCCTAACAAATAAAATAATCTAGGGTTATTATGTTTAATATTAAGCATAATGATTGCTGATAGTACTGTCATTATCACAAGATATAATGGATATGAATATAGTTTTTGACTATGCAAATCTATTTCAGTAGTTGAATAATTTAAAGTTCGATAATCAGTTTTAAGCTTTTTTAATCCAAATAATGTCATAGATGATAGATTGGAAAACAAATGATTAATTTTCTCTAAGTCAAAATTCGTTTCAAATACTAACTGCTTTTCAATTTTTGTATTAAGGTTATCTTTAAATATTGATGCATCATGAATTATCCATTTTTTGTTGGTTATATTGACAGATTTTGAGTTTATTGATTTTATAAATTTAAAGTCTTTTGAAAATTGAGTAATAGTTACTTTTTTTAAAAAATTACCTTCAATTTGTTCAGCATTTACAATGTTGCTTAAACCATTGATTTCATCTTTTATCCAAAGACCATTCTCTGTAACTACAGCAAGATATTTATTATCATTTGCAAAGCTGTTTTTTAAGTCAAGATATTTAAATTTAAGTGTTGCTGAGATATTATAAAACAGCACAATTAGCAATATGCTAATTACAAAAGTTGTTAGAGCTAAAACTTTGATAATTTTAAAATTATTTAGACCAAAATTTTTAAAAATATTTAATTCATCCTTATCTAACAAATTTAGAAAAAAAACTTGAGTTGTTATTAAAAATATAAAAGGAAATATATCAAAAATCACAGATGGTATGTTTAAAAATGTTAAAAAGATAGGAATTAAAATATCTGATGTTTGATCTTTAAAGAAACTAATTTCTTCAAAAATATTTAATATGAACACTAATGCAAAAAAAATTAATGAAACGTTAACTAATGAAATCAAAAAACTTCTAATAATATATAAGTTATATGTTTTTATAATCATAATTTAATTTGCCAACTTTACACTTAGATTTTTTTTCAAAAATAAATAATTTAAAACAAACAGAAGAATTGGAAGAATTAAAAAAATATTTTCATAAATACCTTTGGTAGAAATATAACGTATAGAGATTTCTGATACAATAAGTGTAAACACAGCGTATAGAAATAATATAGTTTTAAATCTATTATAATCAAAATTATCTTTTGATTTTATAACTTGAATGCAAGCTATAAGCATTAAAAGAGGAATGTATATAGGCAGATAAACTCTCTTAAAAAATTCTTGCACGATAAAAGGTTTTGTTTTTTTAGTACATTCTAAATAATAATTTTTAAATTTATTCTCTTCACTTGAATTTATACAATCCAAAAGAAGTAAAGTACCTAGTTCTTGAATTTTAGGGAAAGTAGTAGTTTTAGTTGTAAACTTTGAAAGATTTAATTCTGTTGTATCAAATGAAATTTTTGTAGATTGTTCCTCAACATTAGCCTCTGGTTTTATATTAACAATTTCTCCACTTTGTAATACTAAGAAGTTATTATTACTATCTGACTTTATAGTTCCTTTTTCAGCATATATAATTTGAGAGTCTCCATTTGGTAATTTATCTTTTAAAAATATTTTATTAAAATTCCCATCTTTATCTTTGCTATCTACAAAAATTGTTAAATTCGAAACTGTATCGATAAATTTTCTTTCTTTTACAAGTGACGGCAAATAATCAATATTTGAATTCCTAATGTAAGATCTTGCTTTGTCCTGGCTTTTTGGAACTATTATTGTAGTTAAAAAAATTTGTAATATTAGAAAAAATAATGAATATTTTACTAATACTTTAACAAATCTTATTTTATTTATTCCAAAATTCCAAAATATTAATAATTCATTATTATTTTCATATTTCCCAATAATATAAAAAATAGATAAACAAAATATAAATGGCATAATTCTTGAAAAGATCTTAGGAAGATTTAACAAAGTATAGTTAAAGTAAACAACAAAGCTGTGACCGTCTTCAGACACAAAGTCCAAATAGTTTACAGCTTGGATTATCCAAACTATTAAACCAACGCTAAAAGTTATTAATAAAAAAAACTTCGTTATATCTTTAATTATTTTCCTAAAAATTAACTTTTCCATTGAAATTCCACTCGATAATATTTATATACATACAACCTATACTATATTTAATACAAATGACTTTAAAAATAAAATATTTAGATAGCCAAAAAGGCTCTTCAAAAAACAAAGCCCTTTTTTTAGGAAAGGACTCAAAACTTTCCGATTTTAAAGGGATTTTTGACGATAAAATAAATAAAAAAATAGTTAATTTTTTAAATAATAATAAAAAAACCCAGGAAGACAAAATACTTTCATTAAATCTAGATTTTGACCAAAGATTAGTAATTATTTATTTAATCAAAAAAAATGATGCACTGCAGTCAGAAAAAATAGGTGCAAAATTTTATGATTTTATAAAAAGCAATAATGTTAACGATATTTTAATTTTAGGCTCTAATTTTTCTCCAGTAAAAAATCATATAAAATTTAATGAATTTATACATGGTGCAGAATTAAAAGCTTATGAATTTAATTTATATAAAACAAAAAAAAATAAAAAAGAAATAAATATAAATATTTTAAAAAATAAAAATCAAATTAATAAAAATATTAAATATAACTTAGATGCGGTTTTAAATGGTATAAATTTTACAAGAGATTTGGTTTCGGAACCAGGGAATATTTTACATCCAGATGAATATGCAAAAAGATTAACTAAGTTAAGAAAGTATGGATTAAAAGTTACAATTTATGATCAAAAAAAATTAAAAAAATTAGGATGTAACGCTCTATTAGGAGTTGGACAGGGAAGCATAAGAGGTTCTTATCTTGTAACCATTGAATGGAAAGGAAGTAAATCAAAATCAAAACCTTTAGCATTTGTTGGAAAAGGAGTTTGTT